>Ga0209922_100826_pt1 | contig 33626 bp, 29 predicted proteins | sample ThiBiot_500_biof_FD_183946 | JGI IMG/M metagenome (GOLD analysis project Ga0209922, IMG submission 183946) | Wastewater bioreactor microbial communities from Cape Town, South Africa - Thiocy_expt_500_biof (SPAdes) | ecosystem: Engineered > Bioreactor > Thiocyanate-remediating > Anaerobic-Aerobic ... | reverse complement strand
GATTGGAACGAAAGCGACAGCAGCTGGGTTATAACCGATCTTCTTGATGTATGATGCGACTTCACTTTTGATTTCTTCAAAACGTTTTTCTGAATATGGTGGTTCAGTTGTGTCCATTTTGTTGACGGCGATGATCATTTGTTTGACACCGAGAGTGAAAGCGAGTAAAGCGTGTTCACGTGTTTGACCGTTTTTGGAGATACCAGCTTCGAATTCACCAGTACCAGCAGCGACGACCAAGACGGCGCAATCAGCCTATATAAACCGAGAGAAAAACAATAAGTTATTATCTGAGCGACAAACTCAATAGAATATACATACTTGTGATGTACCAGTAATCATGTTCTTGATGAAATCACGGTGACCTGGAGCATCAATGATGGTAACATAGTATTTTTGTGTTTCGAATTTCCAAAGTGAAATATCGATGGTAATACCACGTTCACGTTCAGCTTTCAATTTATCCAAAACCCAAGCGTATTTGAATGAACCTTTGCCCATTTCAGCGGCTTCTTTTTCGAATTTATCGATGGTACGTTTGTCAATACCACCACATTTGTAGATCAAATGACCAGTCGAGGTTGATTTACCTGAATCGACGTGACCAATGACGACAATGTTAATATGTGTTTTTTCTTTTCCCATATTGATGGATTAAAAGTAGCTTTGAAATGGTTTGAAGAAAGTTGATCTAGAACAGAAAACATAATTCTGAGAAATAATCTAACTTCATATGTAGATAGAAAACAAAATGAAAATAGGGCTCGGTGCAAAAAAAAGGACTACTTATTCGATAGTTAACAACAACATCATCTGTTGATTTTTGTTGCTTTCTGTCTGCACGTAGACGTTGCATTCTGTCCACCATATTTCTACTAACTCTTACAGTTTGTTCTCCGACCTTCTCGAACGATGTTCGCTCTTCGACAGAATAAATATATCGTTGAAGATTATACCTTTCCGTAGAGGTCAATACATGGGTAATTTTACACGATAAGTGAACTCATTTTTGTCGAGAAATTCGCGAAAAAATTTCTCGAAAATTATTCGATTTTTATTTGAATTAATTCATTTGTATTTTTATGAGCGATTGTAGCGCCATATTTATGATTGAAGAGAAAATATGTTATCAGTACGTGTGAATCATCGAATGTCTATTAATAGCAAAGTAACTATATTGCGAAATAGATGAAATTTCGAAGTTCAAACGATAAACATTGATTCATAGATTATTGCACAAGAAGGAAGAAACATAGTTTATTTTTTATCGTTGAAATAAAGTACGCGATTTACATCCGACAAATCGAGGTCAGAAACTGGAGCAATTTGATCTTGATTCAGTTGTTCGGATTGATTCATTTTTCGAGAATGACGATCTAAATAAATAGGAAAATTACGTCTTTTATGAATTTGTATGTTTACCTTGAATTAATTTGATCGTATCTAACGATGGTGTTGATAAACTATTCACTAAACAATTCCCAAGAACGATTCCAACGAGTAGAGTACCAACGAGTATAGCAATTGCAATCGACCAATATCTAAATAAATAATTCATTCATTATATTTCTTATGAAAGAAGAAAACTAAACGTTACCTGTGAGGATAATAAGTGATTCCAATTTGTTCAAACCAATGAGCTGGTAGATAAGCCCAAAGGATATAAATTACTAATTGAACAAAGAAAAAGAGAGACGATCAATTTCTATGATTAAAATTTGTGATTTTTACCAAAGGCAAAGATCGATGTAACATAGAGAAAAAATCCGATTACTGCTCGTTCAGAACGAGGTGCAGGCGAAGGTGTCGAGGACATCTAGAACAATGTTCAAACATTCTTTGCTGCAATCATTGGTTGATTGAAATTCAAAATGATATGCGAACACTTGTCTATCGAAGTGTATTTATTCGAGCATAACGAAGAGAAAACAAATTGAAAATGAATCTTTTGTTTTTATTATTTTTACGAAAACCGAAAACTTAATCGAACATTTAAATTTGATTGCATGACAAACAAACAAAAGAAGAAGAAGAAGAAAAAAAAAGATAACCTCAAACAAACAAAGACAATAATTTATAAATATAACATTAAGAATCAATAAATGAAACAAAAATATTCTGCAAAAAAAATATCATCTCATGTATTCTAAGCTAAACCACTTGGCTTCCAATGAGTATTATTAACAGGTTCGATTTCGTTTCCCATAGCTAATTTAACATCTAGAATAGACGAAATACGGAAAATATATTGGTGGACAAAACATGAATTCTCTTCTACCATCAAGACTCGGCGGTGGTGCGTTTGTCTTTCGTAGTAATAATCGAACTCGTAATCCACCATCGCGAATCAACACAATCGCATCATTATGCGTCATTCCATAGGTGGAACGATTATTGATTTCGATAATCTGATCACCTGCCTAAATCAGACAAAGATATAAACGAAATGATAACAAAAACAAAACAGTCATTACTGTCATTTGACCATCGACATCAGCTGGACCATCTTCAGCGACTTTTAAGATGTATAATGGAATTGAAAATTCTCGACCACCACGGATACTAAATCCAAAACTTGAATTCATCGATGGACGTTGAAGATCAACGAGAAAATAATCATTCGATGTCGTTGGCTAAATATCGTTCTTTATCATGTCTACAGTTAAAAACAAATAAGATGACTTACATTTTTCAAAATACCATTAGTTCTCGATGGTGGTCGAGTTGAATTTCTAAAATATGAGTTCGTCACCAAAAAAGAATAAGAAAAAAAAGTAGAAATTACTTTTCAATAGTATTTATTCGATTCTGTGACTGTGCAGTTCGTAATGTATGATTCGATTCATTTGAATTTGCTATTGAATATGAGAAAATAGTTCGAGATTAATCTATGTCGAACAGATTCTACCTGACGGAATAGGCGGAGCAATGGTCAATGCTATCGATCGACCTGATTCTTTGATTAAATTAACAACATCCGTATGAATCATTTGACTAATATCAATATCATTGACAGCTAAAATGCGATCGTTGACGTGTAATTGTCCGGAAAGATCGGCCGGACTATTCGGAATAATTTTTCCTAAAGAATCCAAGAGAATAAAATTGAGATTTGTGGTTCGATTTCGTTCCTACCAACAGCAGCACCAGCTTGATTTTGTGTTGAAATAATAACAAAGCCAAAACTTTGATTTTCAAACTGTTTTTGTAAATAAACATAATGAATATTTTTTTCTTTGGGTATTTTTCGATGTGACGAATAAGAATCTTGACTTGTTGGACGAGAAATTTTCGGTTTCTGTTCAGGATTTGCGTAACGACGTACTGTTAAACAAACATGTCGATTTTCTTTGGCTCGTTGCATTAATTGAACGACTTTTTCATGTGTCGCGCGTATTGTCGAATGATGATCGATTTTAATAATCTCATCGTCGATACAAAGACGACCATCGAGAGCTGCTGGAGATTTCGGCACAATATAGCCAATCGTTGCTTGAGATTGTTCTTCTTCACCGCCAAGAATTCGTAAACCGAAACCATCACTAAAAAAATCAATGATTAACAAGCAAAAAAAAACGAATGTGTCGTACTTTGGTCGGAGAAGAGTTAGATTAACAACTAATTCATTGTATTGCGAATGAATCGATTGTAATGATCGACTAGATGAGAGAAAGACAAAACGATAGATTGACGAAAATAATCGAGATTCAATTCGATCGAAACCTGTTCTGCATTGAATTCGATGAGAATTCGTAGGCTGTCGGAGTTTTACTTCGTGGTTTCATCGTAGAAACAACTGATGATTTCGGATGATCAAATTCTGGTCCTGGAGTTTTACTGCGTGGTAATGGTGCGTTCGATGATCGAAGATCACGTGCACTACGTGTTAGAGTTGTTTGCCGATCGAATGTTTGCAATGGATTGGTTAGATAATCTGTTTGACTTCGAGGAATTGACGGATCAGTTGCAGTTTTCGTCGGTATCGAAACAGGAGTTCGAGAACGATGTGGAACACTTTCGGTTAGTGGAGTCGGAGTTTTAACTCTTGTTTTTTCTAAAAAATCTCCAATACATTTTCAATATTAAAAAAATGATATTAATTACCAATTAATTTTGATTTTTGTGCATAGAAATCATCGTTTTCCTATGAATAGAAAAAAAATGACATAGAAATCAATCCGGATTTGGTATTTTATTTTTTATTTTTATCAATCAAAATCAAGAAAAATATCATGCATAAGTCTTTTTTTGTTGTTGTTTATATGATATTAATTCGAATGTGAAAAATCAAGGCGAAATATTAAAATTGCGTAGACATGCAAGGTAAAGTTGACAAACAATATTTGTTCACCTTATTCTCCTTATCATTATTCGTTAAAAATGAAACATGTTTTTCGTTGACAATCGATCGAGACTTTAAAGAGGAAAAAATCGTATCTCAAACATCGATCTCTCTTTTTATTCAATCAGAAGAAGACGAAAAAATGACTTGTTTATATACCTGAGAATTTCTGTCGAATTGTTCGAAACCATTTGTATGAAATGGATTGCTGTTATTCGCATCGTCTTGATCACCTTGAATAAAAGAAAAAAATATATTAAAATGATAAATTAGTTTTCTTTGTTTCTTTTCTAAGAAAGTTCGATTCTGTCAACGGCAACAGCAAAAAAATGATTGTACCTTCACTTCGGCCTCGTCTAACACGAAATTTCAACATATTATTAATCTTCTTTTCTCGGTGAGTACATGTGTATTTATATACAAGCTTCTTCTGATTCCACTGAGAATATGAAAAAGAAAAGAAACTCGACTTCTCGTCGTTATATTTTTCTTTTACTCTCTATTGGCAGACTGTTATTTAATAAATCTGACTCCTGTAATCGATTAATCAAATAAAATACCTCGTCGAATAACAAATGTTGTTTCAAAATCATTTGAACATTTCTTAAGTAGATGAACAACTTCTGAATGTTGTTTATTCGATAAATCTTCGCCATTAATCGAAAGTAATAGATCATTTTCACATAAATTTTGACAACGTTGACGATCGACAACCGATTTCACTCGTTGTCCCGACGGACTATCAGCTATAGTAAAACCAAAACCATTCTCACCCTTTCGAATTTTAACAATAAAAATACGTGATGGACTCTCTAACTGATGTTCTTTATAACCACCATTGGGTAGATCGTGAACACTATTAACAGATACGACATTTATATGTGGATCATCGAGATTCACCGACAGTGGATAACCACGACACACAGTTAAGTGTATAAAATCTCCAATAGGTACTTTTTGAAAGATTTTAACAACATCTGTATGACTACAACCGAGAACATTGGTATTGTTTACATAGATAAGAATATCGCCTCGTTGAAGTTGACCATCTTTGAATGCTGAACCATCGGGTAGAATGTCTTTAATTTGAAGGAATTGTTCGCCTTTTTCATAACCACCAATAATCGTAAAACCAAAGCCATTGGCATTTTTTCTCAGTGAACTTGTGATTAATTCGCCTGAGAGATTCGTTGATAAATTTTCGGATAAATTTGATCCATTGAAAAATTCGGAATCTTGTTGTTGTTGAAACATTTCATTCGCCGAATTATTTCGTCGCATGAGATTAGTGTTTGTCATAATCGATTCGTTTGTAGGACGAGGAGTTCCGTAATAATGTCCTGCAGAAAGAGAAAAAAAAAGGTACAAAATTTAACATTTCTTTTTCTCTCTCTTCTTGTTCGTTTCTCCATCTCAAACAGAACGCAAAAGTCAATACAAACCTTTATACACTCCACTTTCAAGTAAACCGCCATTTTTTTCTAATGCATGAAAATCTTTTACACTTAAAAATGTATAGTCTTGCCCATTGATTTCACCAGGCCGAGGTGGACGCGTAGTGCCTGCAGTTAAAATAAAGTTATGTTTATTTTTTTTTCGAAAAAAAAGAAACTAAAGAATGATTTACAAGGGACTGTTCGCATGTAAAGATTATCACGTATTGTTTGTTGAAGATTGGCGTCGATTGAACCGTTTTCAAAACGTCCATCGAGAAATTGTCGAAGATCTTTGGTTAAGCCTATAAAACAAAACGAAAAGATAATTTATTGAATGGATTTTCTAGACAAGTTTCTATTTAACAAAAGGAAAAGAAATTTAGCCTCGACCTTGTACTTCATCGAATATCAAATTACTATTCATTGTTGAGTTTTCAACATTAGTAGATATTGACGTTAAATTATCATAAGACGAATGGGTCATAATGTCTCCATTTGTGAACATATTTTAAATTGTAATATTAGCAAAGATAAATAAATCTTGTTGAAAATGTCAAACATAAATCCTCAGTAATACAAAAATCAATGTTCACATATGCATATATGCAAATATGTACGTATGTATGTGTGTCGATTGATTAGGAATTGTAGTAATGATATAAATGATGCAACAAACGCACTCGTGCGACAACAATATCGATAAAAAATTGAATGCAGAAGAAGAAAACGAAGAGAAACAAAGAGAAAGAGAGAACAAAAAGAAGTTAAGAGAAGAACGGTATGTTTAGTAATACGCGAGCATGCTGTTAACATCAGCAGGCTATTGTTTCTGTCAACGACTTGTTTACATGGTCAGCAGTCGGATAGCTTGATTATTGTTCTTTTTTTTGCAGTTAAGATAAGACATGATGATGATGCAGAATTGCACAGTTCAACACGTCAACGTTACATTCTGAGATCACGAATGTGAACGCAGCATGTTAAGATCAAATATAAACATACGTCGTCGATCGACATGCAGCCGATCTAATAGTCAGTTATTCGTATTTTCCTTTGAGAGTTGTCTATTCAGTTTGAAATAGTGATATATCTCAATCATTCTTTTTTTTTTCTTTGTATTGTCTTGTCATTGATTCATGCTCACGTCGTTCACGTAGACATAAAGTCAGATCATCGAGATAATAATAAACAAATCTTTTTTTTATATATTATATTCTCTTATTCATTCTTTTTTCCATGAATTATGATTACACAACGCTTGAGTACTATTTCCGGTGACTCGTTACTCGGTTTTATTGTTCTGTACGACGTTTGTCCTCGATTCCCACTCATGGCCGACTGAATCGTTTGAGAACGAAGGAAAAAATATCAAATAAAGGCTCGTTCTACTTCCATCTCGTTGCACATTTCTGTAATTCCTCTATATCTTGTCATAGATATCTCATGAGGTAGAATATCGATTGAGTTCAACTAGCAAAAAAAGTCGATTAGATTTCATGATGTTACGTCTCTTGACAATAGAGAAAAGCTCGGTAGATATTTAATTATCCATGAAGATAATCCACAGTGATATGCGTACGCAAAGGAAAGGAGAGAGAGAGAAAAAAACTGAAAAACGATGTTGATTGTTCAAGACAATCGTTTTTTGCTATGAACAAGTGAAGCTGAAGAAAATGAACTGACTTCTTCCTCTATCGAAGAACGACTAATAGAGATTAGAGACATCGAAAATCTAATGAAATGATTCTTGATTTTTTTTCTCTTCGAGCACTATGCAAATTAGTCATCGACATACCATTTTTGACAGTTTTCAATCGAATTTGTTTGCCATTTTTTGAAAGTGCTTCAATTACTATTCGACAATCTTCTAATGTACAACCGGCGATTCGATGTTGATCAATTTCAAGAATGATTTCATCGCGATCGATTTTTCCGCCTTTGATTATATTGATCGATGTTTGATTTTTCAATAATGATATCGATTGATTCAAAAAAATCAACTGTCCATTTTCAGCACCACCATCTAATGGAAGTCGAATGGATTGCCGTGAATCATTCGATGATAGGATTGTTTCATGATATGTTTGTGACCAATGTTTAATTGGTGGTACTGAAGCCGGTGGCGGTAGTGGTGGTAGTGAAGATTTGACTGGTTGATTCGTTGCATTGAATGTTGTTGTCATTGATAAAGTTCGTCAAGGGTTTTTCTTTCTTTTTTGTACGCACACTTTATCCCTCATACACACAGACTCTTTCTCGTTTTCAATCAAATAATTTACGTAGAACAGTTGTCGTCAGTATTCGAAGTGGTTAACATCTGAAACTGATGATTGTTATGTCAATATTTGATTTTTTTTCATTTTAACATAAAAAAGAAAACATAAAATTATATTAAATGTAATGATATAGTGCGAAAGAAAACGAAAAATTCCATCAAGACTGTTTTCATTAGAAGTAGAAAGAAAAAGAAAGAAAAACGAAGGAAGTCAAATGAATGAACGAACGAACGAACGAGCGATTGATTGAGTTGTGAGCTATGTAGACATGTTCTCCAATCTTGACATCATCGATTGTCGACAATAATTTTCCGATATGAACATCAAATACATGTGTATTTATGAAAAGAAAACGATAGAACATGAATAAAGGGAGGAACAACTACAATAAAGAGATCAAATATGTTTATTGACGTGGCATTAAATAGCAAAATACACGACGAACGATTGTGCTCATTCTATAACATGACGATCGGTTTTTTTCTTCTTCTCTCCTCATTTTGCCTTCATACGCAAGTTATCATAATCATCAATGACAACAACAATAATAATAATCTCGTCTGATAAAAGTCTAGAAATCGGATTTCTCCCAGCTGCAATCATTTTAACATTTAAACTATTGTTTATCAATTTACGAATGTACCGTACGTAGAGAAAATTGGACTTTTTTCTCGTTCTATCTTCGATATTCAATTTTTTTTATTTTCTCTCAACCAACAAGTAAATCTAATAATCACATTAACACATCAGCACTTATTCTTTGTTATGCTTGCTCATGCAATAACCCTTGCTGATGTCTGTTTTTCACTTACTCTCTCTTATTCGTTCGCTTTTGTGTCTCATGAGATTGATCAATGAAGACAAAAACGGAAACAATAGGATAGAGATTTCTAACGTCAATTTCATACCATAAAAAACAAAAGCACTATGGAGAATTACTTGATTTTTGTACTCTCTTTTTATTTCAATCTAACCTAAAATCAAATAAAATCGACTTAGTCAGTGAAAATAAATTATCTTTCTGTTGACATATTGTTCAATCGATTAAATAAATGAATGAACGGGATTTACTAACGATAAGTTAAATAAAGAGATTATACAAAGTTTAAGTCTCTCTGTCTCTCTCTCTCTCTATCGAAGTCAATAAATAAAGCAAGACAAAAGAAAACACATACAAATCAGTAGTTATTTTTCTTTGTTTATATATTATTTATCTTAAAACAAAAAAAAATATCTACTAATCAACATATACCACAACGTATGTGAGCGAACAACGCAATAAAAATATGTCTGTTATATATAGAGGACGACATTTGATAAAAACAACCAAAAATATAAATACATATCATCATCATCATCAATTCGAAAAATCAAACACAACATGTAAATGAGAAATTAGTTTGATATAATGTATGCCACGAACTACTCGGATGTTAATTCATAATATTTGCCTGTATTTGGATCATAGAATCGTTTTAATGTTGCATCGTAACACAATTGAACAAGTTCATTGTCTTTCGACGATGTTTGTTCGTTTGTTTTACCTGTTGAATTTAATTTAAACGTAATTATCTGTTCAGCATCGAAGTCCGAGCCAAGTGTAAGACTATTCTCGGCGACAATCGATGCCATCAATGGCGGTATTTGTGCATTTGCACTCGATTGCATTTCAGATCGATAATATTGAGAAAAACGTGAACGAGCCGCCGATTCTTCGCTGGGTTTTAATGTTCGAGGTGAGAGACGATAGGTTGCCGTTTCCAATGGATTGCCAACAATGTATTCGTATTTACTTGCATCGAGAGCTATTGGCCGTTGTTGTGAAAGAAATTCATTCGAATTGACATCATCACTTAGTTGTATTTGAGCGAGAATGGCAGCTAATTGCATTGAATCAGCCATTTCAGCTTCGATACTTTCTCTAAGATCTGCTGATTGAATAGGTGAGACTTTTGTCGATGAAGATTTGTCTTCGACTGTGATTTGTTTCTGTTCGATCGATGAAGTTTTATCATCTTGTCGTGGCGATGAACGATGAAAAAGTAGAACAATTCGTCGGTTTTGTACTGACTTAGGTACGGTCGATTTCTCTTGTTGTTTGAGAAGAGCATTGAGAGAATCTTTTTCATCGGTTGGCCGTGATCGTCCCAAACCAGATGCTGATGATGATTTCGGTTGATTTAATCTCGAACGTGGAGAACTTTCGTCAGGTGCTGATGAAATACGTTGCGAAGCCGACGATGCTCGTTTACGTTCACAGGGCGGATTGCTGAATGTATAAATTGGATTTTCATTGGAATTTAAACGTTGACGTGATGAGAGTGAACGTTTTATGCTCGATGATATCGATTCACGGATAGGTGGAATCGGTGCAAGGAAATGATTTGTTCGAAGAGGATATTGTGATCGATCGTTGGTCATGGTGTTGATTGATGATGACGGGAATGTTTGACTATTTCGTCGTCGAATTAATCGAGATGATTGAGTATTGTGATAGGCAGTCGTTGACATTGAAGATCTGGAATCTTATTCAAATCAAATTGACATACTGGAGAGAAAAAAAAAGAGGCAGAATTTTGTTTTGTTGTTGTTGTTTTTTTGATTTGTGTCTATAAGTAACTTACAGAAAAAGAATAACGATAAAATGTGAGACATTGTGTGAAGAATTTTTGAGTTTCTCTCTTTTTTTTCTTCTTTCTTTCGTTCGTTTTCTTTTTTTGAAATTTCAAAATAATATCGACAAGCAACGAAAACAAATCAAATTTTCTTCGATTGTTTTCTTTTTTTTTTATTACGACGAACTTTAAATGAGCAAAATTGAATTTATTTTTACCGGTGGCTGATGAAATCTTGGTTTTTCTATTGGCTGACAACTTCAACCAGCTGCTCAATTCGTTCAATTTGTCAAAGTTTTCATGACATCTATTCGAGATCAAAAGCACAGACGGACATAAATTTTTTTCTGTCTGCTTATATCAATTGAATCTTAGCTTGTTAACAGATGTCGTTGCTTATTTAGTCAATTTTTGATTGTTCTTAAATTGAAAAAGTACAAAAATAATGAATTTCGAAAATATTCTCTTGAAAAATAATAATTTCAAAAATAAATCCAATTGATTGATTTTCTCTCGTCTCTCTCTCTCGCGCTCTGTCTCTCCTATTATTTTCTATTCGATGACTCACACGAATCAAACAGTTGAAGAATATACGAAAAGATGTAGTTTCTTTCTTTTGACACAGATATAATCGCATAGTTTTTAGAATTATGAGCCATGATTGTTTTTTTTAATTAAATCAAAAATGAGTGGCATTAAACGAACATTACTTGCTGAAGAATGTTCAGCAACAGCAACTACAACAAACGAGAATAATCTCTCACTAATCGATAATAGTACTCAACCTTCCAGTCCTTCTGATTCTCCACAATCAAAAAAACTTCGACGTTCATCGTCACATCACACGACTGAATCGGAAAACGACGAAGATGTCGTCGCTGCCGCACAAGAAGATCAATATGAACACGAAAATGGCGTAACGAATGGTAACGAACAAACAGAAAAAGCGACCAGAAAAACGACATTTTTTATATTCAGGTCATTCGCCTGCTCAATCTGAAAGATCCGAAGAGGAAGAAGAGGATGATGATGACGAAGAAGACGACGATGATGACGATGACGATGCAACTGAAGCTGAACCCGAAGGTTTTTCCGATGATTCGATCGTTCATGTCAGTTTTGATAATGGCAAAGACGATAGTAAAATCTTTCTTCGACAAAATTCAAATTCAATGTTTTTCTTCTCGTGAATCTTAGTCTTTCGTTATGATGGGTCAATTCGTTTTCATATTATTGCTCCAGCACGACCTCAATATGGTCAATTAACAAGTGATAAGTCCGTGATTCGAACGTTTGTTTGGACTTTATTAGCATTTTCAAAGCCGAATTATGATAATTGTCATAATGACGGTGGAACATTTAGTTTATTTCTTAAATGTGAACCTGAGAAACTCTCGCCCGGCTGGTCGATATTCGCCAAAGCCGAACTAACACTTCTACATCCGACTGATCCGTCGAAAAATTTCGTTAAAAGTAAATTCATCTTCATTTGTTGTCTTTCGACATTGAAATCATCGTGCATATTTACAGAAATCAATCATTTATTCAACGCTCGTTCCATCGACTGGGGTTTTCATCAATTCAAACCTTTAAAAGTTCGTTTTTTTAGTTTTCTTCCCTTTCGAATTTTGACTTCTATAGGAAATCTATGGTGAATTTATTCATTGGCCAGATAATACAATTCGTATCGAAGCAAAAATTCATGCTGATGCTCCACGAAATGTCGAGTCCGTCTTGTTCTCATTCATTTCAAACGAAAGCTCATTTTGTGCTCTTTCAGATGGGATTCAAAAGGTCAAACAGGTTTTGTCGGCTTGAGAAATATCGGTGCAACTTGCTACATGAATTCATTTCTTCAAACAATCTATTTCACTAAGAAACTCCGCAAAGTTAGCTCAACAAACGCAAATACTTTTCAATAAAAAAAATTCATTTCAGTCTGTGTATTCTCTACCAACCGATACTGACGATCAATTGCACAGCATTCCACTTGCTTTACAAAAGCTTTTCTATGATTTACAATTCACCGATCGACCTGTTAGCACGAAGAAGCTAACACGATCGTTTGGATGGGATAAGCCCGATGAATTCTGTCAACATGATATTCAAGAATTCTGTCGTGTGGTTTGTTTGCAGAAATTCGTTTTTTTTCTCACGTTGGCTTTTCGTTTCTAGTTATTGGATAAATTAGAATCGAAAATGGCAGGTACAACGATGGAAGGAGCTATACCGTCGTTATTTCAAGGACAATATGTGGTAAAGAGAAACGATTTCATTGGTTTTATTTGTTTTTTTTGCGTCTTTGAAAAGCAATATGTTCGATGCACAAAAGTCGATCATGAATCTCGGGTCAAACAAACATTCTACGATGTTCCGTTACAAGTTCGAAATAATGCGAATAGTAAAAGAAGATTTATGATGAAAATTGTAAAGATTTTGTTATGCGATTGATTTTTAGTTACGGAAAGTTTTCGTGATTTTTGTAAAAGTGAAATTTTATCAGGAGAAAATCTGTACGATGCTGGCAGTGTTCATGGATTACAAGTTCGTCGTTGTTTTTCCCTAATCGAAATCATTGAACTTGATTTTTCTTTTGAAATAGGAAGCCGAGAAAGGAGTTAAATTTCAAAAATTTCCTCCTGTTCTTTGCCTTCATTTACTACGTTTTGAATACGATTACAATCTCTCTCAACATCGAAAAATCAACGACAGTTATTCATTTGATTATCACCTCGATCTCAGCGAATTTCTCGAAAATCCCGATTGCTCACCCTCGTCTTACAAACTCCTGTCCATCCTCGTTCACAGCGGAGATAACTCAAGTGGACATTACGTTTCATTTATCAATCCTGAATTAGACGGACAAGTTCGAGAGAAACTCATTTCCTTCAAAAAAAAAAGTTGTGTTTTTTTTTCTATTGATTAGTGGTTCAAGTTTGACGATGATGTCGTCGCACGTGTTGCAGCTAGTGATGCCATGGAGAGAAACTTCGGTGGCACGCAAGACGATGACGGTAGCATGTACAATACGTCAGCGTATATGCTCGTCTATATTCGAGAAGATTGTCAAAGTAGTTCGAACGAATTGAACAAAGTTTGACTTCGAGCCTTTTTTTGTTGTTTTCGAAATAGAAGATGTTCAATATTCGGTGAATCAGGAAGATATTCCCGAGAATCTAATCAAACGATTCGAATTCGATAGAAAATATCTATTGAAACGTCGACAAGATATGATGGACAACGATGGATTTATTGATATTCAGATTTTATTAGCTGACGATTTTCATGCTCAACAAACGACCTGTTTGACAGATTTAGTTTGCGACAATCCAGTTGAATTATTACAAAATAAACGATCATTGAGATATATTCAAGCACAACATTCAGAAATCTTTCACATTTTTGCACGAAGATTAGCATACGCAATGGGTGTTAATCTCGATGAAGACATTCGAATTTGGATTGTTCATACACATGAAATTCATGTAAATCATTATCATTCGCAATCATTACTCACATCTGCACTTGTCTATTGCGATGATTATGATAAGAAGATAAGTGATTTATTTGAATATGATATATCCGATCGACGTGTTCTAACGATATTTGTCGAACAAAAAACATGGAGAAATTCGATTTATCAATTATTACCATTTGATAAAGATGGTAGACTTTTATTTAGTTTTCATTGAAATTCAAATTTTCTTCTATTTTGACTTTATCTAGATGATTTATTGTTATTTGTTCGTATTTACAATTCACAGTATGAAACACTTTTATACATCGGACATTTTCTCTTCTCTCAACAGCAATCATTTCGTAAATCTATCCATCAAAGAAATACTTTTCAAATTTTCTAAACTATTTATTATTCATCCTAGAAAAATGTTTAAATGACATTGCATCATTTTTGAAAATCTCTCTCAGTCCATCAACGAACTTCATCGTTCATCAAGCCGTACCAACGCACAATCAAAATCATCAATATGAACTCATCAAATCCGCTGATTATGATCTCTCATTGAATCAAATTCTCGATCCATGTCTATCAGGTGTGTCCATAGCAATTCAAATTCTTGATATCAATCAAACAAACGAAAACTATCCATTGACAACTATCGATGATTACTTTCGAAATCTTGAAAATCGACAAGAATTCGATGTTTGCAATCGAGATAGTTGGAGATTAAATGAAGTTCTTTTCAAATTGTATCTACCGATGAAAACAACAATCAAAGATGTCATTCGACTCATTGCTGAAAGAATCGAATATTCACAAGAACAGATTATTTTACAGAAACCATCGAGTTCAACATCGATGCTCTCGTCAGTGAATTCTTTACATATTCAAGCTGATCAAACATTGAGAGATCTCTATTCGAATACACGCGGATCAGTTTCATCACCGCGAAAGATCTTCTTCCGTCGTCTTCCATTTAACTATACGGAATTGGAATATCGTCGACCGATTCGAATATTTTTCACGAATCCATCGAAAAAAGATGAACAACGCGAAGTACAACTCTACGCTAAAAAATCATCAACAGTTGCTGAATTTCTCGATGAAGTCAAACGATGGCTGCCGACAATCTGTTCAGAAAATGGCAGTCAACAATTAAGATTAATCGAAGTGACACTCTCGAATCAAATCAATCCATTGCCATTTCATCTTCATATCTGGTTGAATCGATCGTGCATGGATGAATTAGAGAATTGCTCAAACCGCTATTATCATCTCGAAGAAATTGCATTTGATGAAATCAATCTCGGCAAAGATTCAGAATTAATACCTGTTGCTCATTATACACGAGTAAAATTTCGAAATCATATGAAAATGTCGATTTTGTTTTCGTTTTTTTCAAGGAGAATGTCATTCAGATCAATCTACAGAAGTTCTTTCCATTTCTTTTGAAAGTGATACATGTAAATTTGAAGATCTAATTCAATTTAAACACGTTTGCATTCGTCCTTTTGTTTTGTTTATTAAAGAATGAATCATTCGGAGATGTGAAACAAAGATTACAAACTAAACTTGGACTTGCTAATCGAGAATTCGAAAAAGTAATTCATTATTTTCGTATTCTTATGTTTTACCTTGAGTTTTAGTATCGTTTTTCAATATTCAATGGCAGTAAAGTAATATCACGTTGTGATGATAATCAAGGCAAAATCAATGTTAACGAATTGAAATTAGTACAAAGTAATTTCATAAATGTTTATCGAATTGATCGTTTGTTTGTTTTTTTGTTCAGGTACATGTTGGCTTGGTTTAGAACTTCCTTCAACATCTAATCCACGTAAAACTCGCAAATCTCTGTTTTCAGAAAAACCGATTCGAATAAACTAGTCGTGTATAGTTTTTTTTTTCTATTTTCTAACTCATCTCTTTAATGTGCTCATATTACTTCTATTCCAAAGAAGAAATTTCTTTTCTCTATTTGATCTGGCGAATTTCTATGTACAAATCTATCTCTCAGATGCAGCATATGACGAAAGATATCCATGTGCTTTTTCTTTTCTCTTTTTTGGATTAAATCGTAATGTGTTTTTTCTTCTCTTTTGTTCTTTTTTTTTCCTTGTTTGATTTTGTGATGGTTTTTCTTCTCTGTGTATGTGTACGGTTCGATCATATTTTGTTGTCAATATACTATATATATATATTAAAACAAAACAAAACAAAACTACAACGTAATCAGAGAATACAAGTCTCTCTTTCTCTTTGTTTTTTGCATTTTTATTCTCAATATCATAAACAAACAAACTATGTGATGGTTAATCAGGAATCATTCTTTTGCTGTTATTTGTTGACCAGGGTTTGTTTGTATCAAGAATGTGAGTCATTGATAATAGGGCATCGGGTTGATCTTTGTAGGGTTCGTGATGTGCAGCAGCGAAGACGGTGTCATTTTTATCTTCATCATCGGATTCTTCTTCGACATCGCAAAAGAAATGAACATGATTTTTATTAGTTGTTATTTTAATAAATGGTTCATGTTCGTCGAGTTGTTGAAGGGAATTTGCCGATGGTGCTGTTATGACAATAGCAGGCGATGAAATAATTCGTTTTTTAAGATTATTTTCATGAGAAATCGATTCATTCGAAAGTTGTTTTTCGGCACTAATATTTGTTGATGAAAACGATTGTCGAACTAAACTAACCGATGAACATGTCGAACGTATTCGTTGAGTTTTATTGAGCAAATGTTGATGAATAATATGAGCTACATGACGTTTTTTCATTGAAGATAAACCTTGAAGAACAATTAAAATTCCGATAATAATCGAATATTGTGTTAAAACAAAGAGAAGACCGTGTCCTGAATGTTTCGAATGATCATGCATGATATCGATACAAATCGATAGATCGGCAATTTGTGACGTACTATTCATTTGATAATAATAAATACAAACCGAATATTTTTCTTTTGGATTCAATCGTTCGATGACCAATGCGTTTGAATAATATTGTTCAATGTCCGATGAAGAACGTAGATTTAACTGATCCATTTGTAAGATTTCTTCCATATTCGTTTTATATTGTCGAATAGTGAAAAGATAATATTTCAATGATGCAAGAGATTTATTTGAATTTGACGAAAGTGAACTCATTGTTGTGTATAATCTTTGGTTTTTCGATTCATAGATTTGATTAGAAAAATTCTTATTTGTTGTAATTTTTGATAATGAAAAAAGAACAAACATAACACGAAGTTTTTCTTTATCGATAAATGTCCAATTAGCTTCATACTGTGGTCCAGCATGAAATTCTTCACTTATATTCATTGATACAAGCGGTAATTGATCGGAATAATTATTATCAAAAACAGGCTCCGGTTCAGTTTCGACGATTTCTTGATTTTCAATTGAATCTATCGATGAATTCTCACTGGATAAATCGATAAACGACGAATTTTCGTCGAAAGTCGAATTTTCAATTATCATTGTTATCGATGGAATAAAATTCGTTTGACTTAATAAAATGCATAACAAAAGAAGAAACACTTTTTCTACCAACATATTCATTGATCAGCTGAATATTTTACATTTAATATGTATTATAAAGCATTCCGTGAGTTATTTTTATTTGAGTAAAAATCAAATGCGAAAAACGACGTAGAAAGATTTCATTTTCAGACAAAATGGAATCTATGGCATGGCATTATGATTAATCGCAATAAAAGCAGAAAAAAAACAAACGCCTGAGAGATATGGTTATCAGTCATTCGTTCGTTCGTTCGTTCTTGAAAAAGAATATTTTTGACTTGTTTTGTATTAAATACATTTTCTTTCGATTTTTATTACATAAACACGATATTGAGAAATATAGCAAGTAGAAATTCAATCTATTAATGTTTACTTGAAAACAAACAGGAACAGAAAAAGAAAGAAAAACATTACATTCGATTCACTGTGAATCAGTTGTTCGTGTTATTTGAATTGGTGTTGGTGGACTTAGTGAATCTTCAATATGACTTGTTAATGGTAGAATTTTATTTTTTCCTTCATGTGTCAGTAACAATTGTTTGATATCCTGCAGCCTAGATGATTTCATTAATTTCGAATTCGATAACTGACGTGCCATGCTCGTTGTTGTTGTTGTTGATGTATGTGTAATGGAATTATTCGAATGTCGTTCTTCTTGTTCAACATGAACAGTTGATTCAAGAAACCAGACCGGTGTTGGTTTAGGCTCGTAGGGAACTTTCTTATTGGCTGCTTTCATTTTCGCCGAGATCGGTTGAGTCGCCGCAACTTCGGCTGTTGATTGAACTGGTTTCGATGGTTTTTTACCTGGTTTACCAGGTCCACGTGATGAACCAATAAGTGAATCTGTATTACTTGTTTCATCGATATCCATCGATGCATAATGATCATCCTCATCATCTCGTTCAATCAAAACATCAATATTATGATTAATCGTTGCCGTTCGATCGAAAACAGTCGATGCATGCGAACGATGCGATGTTCCCGATGGTAACGAACCGGTATTCGTATGATGATTGCCAACTGATGATAGCGAATTACCATTAACTGTTGCTGAACCAGCTGAATGTTGTTCTTCTTTTTTTAAATCATCGATTTCATGTAAAATGTCAAACAGTGGTTTCATTTGTTCATTATACAAACTAACGTTCACGATTTGTGCTGGTTCAGCTGTTGTTTCTTTCGTTTCATTATCTTCGTGAACAAAATCACCACATAATGAACATATCAATGCATCTTGTGCTATATCGTATAATTTGCCAACATCATATTCAGTATATTCTTTTTCACATTTAATACATTTATATTTCGATTCTTTGTATGTTTGTTGTCGTTCTAAATTCTCGACGTAAATTAACATTTGAATTAAACGATATTTAACAACATTAACAAATCTTGTCGTATCGATTCGAAAATAGTAGAGATCTTTTTTGCCTTGACCGCCATTGTTATTTTTCAATTCAAGATGATGATCTTCGATAATAATTTTATCATGTTTAAATTTTGAAATATAACTTCGAATTTTATTCGGATCTAGATTTAATAATTTAGCTAATTCACCTTGTTCAATCCTATCGTGTTGATAAATATATTCAATAACAAGAGATTCAGGTATATCATAAAATGTACGCATAACTTTGCGAATCAAATTACGATACGGAAAATCCATGTCGAATCCTAAACAAATCAATCAATGAGAAAAATCAAATAACAAAAAGGAAAACGTTCGTTCGAATGAACATCATCATATGTGAGTTGACAAGACGAGCTTATATACAAACGAAGAAAAGATAGATTGCGTGACAATCAATGATGAATTTGGCTATCGATTGTAGCGACCGATGAAATAGAATAGGACGATCGTTTTTTAAAATCATATTTCGAGAGAAATTCTTCGTTTTAATCTTGTAAACATCGATGAAATATATATGAAAATGATTTTCTAATGATGTCACTACATTCAACGGTATTGTCGAAACAAAAAGAAAGTAGATCGTCTCTTTACATTTCTTGATCTATCTATGTCATTCGAACAAAGCTTATTTACAATTATGTTTTTGGTTTCTACTTGTTCTTCGTTTTTTTTTAGAATTAATTTAAAAGAAAAGAAAAGTTTTCTCATCGATTGGCATATCTGTTTTTCGTACCGGTTTATTCAAACAAACAAATCTCTCCTTTACGTGTGTGTCTTTCTCTCTGTTTTTGCTTGCTTTTTATTTCTTGATCATGTCTTCTTCTACACGAACAAATACACGAACAACATCAAATAGTAAATCAACATCTTTAAATCCTCATCAAACAAATGGTTCGAGCAATTCTTATGATATCAATGAGGCAACATATCCAACAGCAGGCAATAATTCCAAGTAGGAATTCAATTTATCATCGAAAAATCGGCAAATTCATTTGTTCGAATAGATTTGATCCAAGTGAATCACGATCGAATTTAGTGAGAAATGTTTCCCAGTACGATGGAATCTATCGAAATGCTCGATTTATTCACGCAATAAGTACAGGTTTAATTGTAAGCCACCAAACAAACAAAAAAGAGAATCTATAATTTGTGTGTGTATGTGTAGGGTCAACAAGTTGTTGTACAAACCAATGATCGTCAACGATTTCATGGCGTACTTGAAACACTCTCACCGAATGCCGATGTTGTCCTAACTGTTTCACATCGATTAGATAATAATAATAATAATGATATAATCAATTCACCAACATTACCTCTCGATCTTGTCGATACAATCGATAGTTCAACTCAAACATTTGAATTACATAAACGTATTATTAAAGCATCAAATATTGTCGAATTAATTGCCGTGGATATCGATCTATCAAATAGTGCCAAATGTAAATCATTTTTTTTTCTATGAATATACTGATGATGATATTTTGTGAATTTAGGTTTATTAGATGAAACTCCTAAAGTCAGTCAATTAGAAGATGATCGTTTTAGTCGTATGCAACATTTTTATGGTTCGGATGATATTGATCCGGAAACATTAGAAGATCTTGAACCTGGAAATGATGGCAAAGTAATTTTTTCGACAAGAAGTCAAATAGGAAATTCGTATTATTTTTGTTTTCGTTAATTCGTTTCAGGCAGGTTTTGATCCTGAAGATATGTTTCATACGAATCGAGAAAAATTTAATACAACTACAGATTTTGATGAGAACAAATACACGTATGTACAAATAAAATCTCGGAGATTTCATTTATGAGAGTGTTATTTTTGTTATTACATCTAGAAATGTTCCTCTTCCTCAATTATCTGCAGGTCAATTAGCAGAAATTGAAAAGAAAGTTCAAGAAATCGAACGTAGAGGTCCAACAGAAGATATCGATGAAGATGATGCAGGTAGACAGAAAAAAAAGAACACTATTTTTCTTCAAATATCATTGTTTTTTAAAAGGCGTCAAACGTCCAAAAGAAAATTCGAATCTCGTTGATGGAAATAGTAATACAAAAACTAGTCGTTCAAATCGAAATGACGTTCGTATTGATCCAGATTACAATTCTTCAAAGTAAATCGATGAGCAAACGCATTTCATCATCATAGATTTTCATTTCATTTGAAGTAGACGTGGAAATATGCATGAACAACATTCGACAAGCAATACGAATCGTCGTGGCGGCGGAATGAATCCCAAACAGATTCAATACAATTCAGCAACTAATCGTCAACAATATAACAATCGTAATCAACGAAATGCTCGTTATACAGATAATCCATCGTCGTACGAACAACGAGATTTAACTTTACAAACAACAAATGAAGAGCCAATACGTAATCAACGAATGAATAGTGGCAATTTCTCTCAAGGACAAACGTCGGGACCAACAAGTCCGTCGGGAACAGTTTCAGGTCGAACGTTTCATTCGAATACTCATCGATCGACAGTCGGCAATCGAAATTCACCGGGACCGTATGCAGGTAATTCGTCGTCGAGAAAGAACTCAATGTCAAACACAACATCACCACCTAATCAACAAACAGGACCAAATAATAAAATGACGAGAAAACAATCGATTCGTAAGAGAAAATATCGCATTTTGATAATCAATTAAAAAAATTTTTTTTTTGAAGATGAACAACAGCAATCATTGAATGACGAACAAGATCAACAAAGAAATCCTAATGCAGTTCATCGTCCATCACAATTACAAACGAAACAAACATCAGCATCGTCGACGAATAATTCGACTTCATCAGCATTGGGACATGCAAATCAAGAAGATAATTCACCTAGTCATGATACAACTCACTCAATGTAAAAATAAAATATTTCATTACAACATCGACCCAGTTTATATTTATTCTAGTTCACCGAATTTAGCAAAAGCGAATGGAAGCTTGAATCCAGATGCCGATGAATTCGTGCCCGTTTTTTCAGTAGATTATTTCATTTTCGAAATAACAACAACAACTTTAATTGTCTATTTGTTCTCTCTTTTTAGCGAGAAAGTAGTTCACGTCCAGAATCACGTGGTGGTTCAACTACAAGTTCAATGTCGACAAATACTTTTAATCCACATACTCATCCGCAAACACTTCATTCTCTTCATCCTCAACATCCAACACCACCAGTTATTCCAATTACTCATTCGCCCAATCCAACTGCCATATATCCACAATACTATCCAACACAATACACGAATTTAACACCATTTATTAATCCTACGACACAGCCGATGACTGTCGGTGTTATGGGCGCACCAATTATACCATCACAACCGTTGGCTAGCTCAGGAGCTAATACAAGTAATTCGAATAATGGTGGTTCGAGTGGAATGACAACACCGAATAGTTCAGTCAGTGGTGGTCCAACTTATAAAGGTACAAACAATGGCAATAATAATCAATCACAAAATGCAGGAGAAAATACGAATAATACAGGAGCACCGAATGTACAATCAAAGAAAGCTGTTGTTTCAGTGCAACGTGCGGAACAACCCAGTACTCCTCAGCCGATACCTGGTGCTGCACAAATGGTCTATCCTGCTGCTCCAATTCGTTTTTATGCACCCGAATATTCTGCTGCTCAACAAGGAACTCCGACACCAATGGGAATACCACAACTTCCACTTTTTTATTCCGTTAATCCAAGTTTGATTCCAACAAATGCTGGTGTTGGTCAACCACAAAATATAATGATTCCAGCAGGTGCCTCTCCTGCAGGAGGTGTTGCGACAGGTTTACCTACTATTCACTATCCAGGCATATACGCAGGTAAAATTCAAAAATAAATTCTTCTTCTTTATGTTTGTTTTTTCTAATTTTTGATAGATCCCCGTATGTACAATTTGTACGCATCTGCAGCAATGAATCAAAACTGGCAATTATCTCGTTCACCTCCTCAACAACAACAACAACAACAACAACAACAACAACAACAACAACAGCAGCAGCAGCAACAGCAAACACAAGGAACAGAACAACGTAATTTTGATAATAATCAAAATATTCCAAATCAACAAACTTCATCAACTGGTGCTTCAAATGCTGGTGGTAATCGACCAACGTCTGGCTCAGGTCAAACCGGTACTCTAAATAGTGGTAATGGTCCTACAATTGCACCACAGTACGTATTAAATGGTGCTATTCCTACTCCTTATCATTACGGAACACATGCAGCATGGATACATGCTCCTCAACAACTCTCATCATCTCAAGGTAGTTTACCTCAACATATCAATACTGCGTATAATGTTATATATGATCCAACTCAACAAATTCCACAACAACAACCAACCTATGTTCAAGCGAATGCATACGATCCGTCAGTTTATTATGCTCAACAATCTCAACAACCGCAATCACAACAACAACAGCAACAACAGCAACAGCAAACAGTGGAAACAATGCAACAGGGCAATTATCATCGTTAAACCAAGAACCGTTCTCTCTTTTTTTTCTCTCTCTCTCTATTAAAACATGTATGAGTATGTCTTTATTTTTCTCATTCGAATTCTTGTTTTTTTTTTGCTCTTTTCTTTCATCAGAACTGTCCAACTATGTTTGTCTTATCTAATTTTTTTCTCTTTTTCTTCTATGATACCAGTGTTTCAAACAAGTTACCGTTTCTTTTCTCTTGTCATTTACACAACAATGAAAAAACAGCTAGTTTCTTCTATGCAGAAAAAGAACAAAATATTTTGACGAAACATACTTCAAAGTTTAATAAATTATTGCTCCTGTTCAACGGATTTTTAGACAACAAAAGAAAAACAAAGCACAATTTTTATTCAAATACTAAAAATATCGTAAAAAAAAGAGAAACATGATACAGATATTATTGACTCGTACGTATGTATTCAAGAAGATTTTCCCGATTGTAAATAGAGTGATGATCGTTTTATATCTCCATTTCGAAGTGCTTGTCGAGCATCATTTGCTGTTATAGCACATATAGCTGCGCCGATTCCTGAACCTAAAACAATATTTCGAAAAAGAAACTCATATCCGAAATCTCGAATAGAAATAATCTACCATCAGCACTGATTCGTAATTCATAATTGAGTAAAACAGGTGCCAAGATTTTTAAATGCCGTTGAATGACCATGTTAAATCGAGGATGAAAACGATAGAGACTACCGTCAATACCAATGCAAATCTTTTCCATTGAATTCTTTCGATTTTCATGTAATCGTTTCATTAGTACAGCAATAGCTGCAGCAGTGAGCATCGCTGCTCGTCTAAACATAACCAATATTCAATACCGAATGAATATTTTGCTTTGTCTACCTTGATATAAGCCGACAAGTGTAGGAAATAATAGCACAATCAGCGTTAGTTGCATATTCAAGACCGAGCTTTTTGAGAACATTTCGTGTATTAGCAAATGTACGTCCTGTATCGAGTTCAATTTCTGATATATGACTTGTTTGTAACATGTAGAGAGCATGAAATGGTGAATAGTAACGATAGGATTGTTGATGATCACGATGTGTTTTGAGAAGAATACCTTGATTAATTAATTGAGCGAGAACTTCAGCAGCTAAACGACCCATATACATTCCAGAAATGAGCTTTTCAAAGATGTGTACACCGGGATTATTTGACATTTTATCAATTTCACGATCGAATTCTGTAACTAACATATCCAGACAACCTCCTTCACCTAAATTATCATTCAAAAACTAAAGGAAAATTCCCTTTTTTGCAATACCAAGTGCTCCCCATTCTGTATTCACAATCATTTCTGTTGCATCTGTCGGTAGTATAGATCGATCTGGGATTGTATGAATTTTATTAATATCTTCGAAATAACATGCATTAGTACCAGTGCCTACATCATATCAATATAGAAATGATACAATCAAAACATATGACTAACCAAGAATAACACCAACTCGACAAGTATTTTCTCGATAGGCTAAAAAGAGAAATGTTTAGAGATTAGCTGTTTATCTATCTTTTGAACATACCACAAGCCATGAGAGTTCCAACAGTATCATTAATCAATGCTGTTATTTTGATTTTTAATTCTTTTTGATAGATAATTTGTTGTAATTTTTCAACGACATCTTGTCCAATAAGATCAGACAAAGCCCAACCTTTCGATGGTGTTAAAAACTTGCCTTTATTCAAAGCAATTTGTTCACAAGCAAAACTAAATGTAAAACCAAGTACATAATGCAAATTGAGATCAAGTTTATTTCGTATCATGAATTGTTTTAGAACATCGGCGATGAATTCAAATAAATCTTCGGCTAGAATCTTTTTCGAATCGGGCACGATATGTGCTTCGGAAATGACTTCTGGTTCTTTCGTCGGATGAATTTTAACTAATAATGTCCGAAAATTCGTCCCGCCAAGATCAAGTGCTAAGATTTCTCCTTCTTCGTTCTTTGTCGGTAGATTTGTTACAAATGTTGGTAACATCTTAAGATCACTTTGATCTCGTGTTTCACGATTAAGACCTAATTGACAATGTTTTTCCATGACTGTCATAACATGAGCTAATGTTTCGACGGTTATATGAAATGGACTTGTTATACGCATTAATTCAGTATAATCTTCTGACGAGATTGTGTTCATATTTACTTGTAAAATTGATGTAATGTTCTCTTCGACAGGATCATGAAGTAATCCATCGAAATTTGAATCACGTGTTACAACTTCTTTGCCTGCTTGAGATACGAAACGTGCGCTTCGTGTTTGTACAGGTGCTGAATCTTTCTGCTGACTTGAAAATAAATTATCCCAACATTGTCGAAAACAATTACGTGTTCTCATATCATTTTCATCATTCTCTGTCGACATAGAGTTTTAAAAGAAAAATTTTAAAGAAAAATATCAATTATTTTCACGACGCGCGTTTATTTATTTAGTTTCAATATATAAAATTTGTCTATTGACGAGGAGCAGGCGAATTGTAACTTTGAATAAGATTTGAATAGCTTGGCAAATGGTTCGCGAGTATTGTTCCAAAACCTTGAACATCATTACGCCAATCTCGTTGCAATTCACATCCAACTGAAAACCAATTGAGTAATTGTGCTCCAGCACTTTGCATACGAGACCAAGCAGCATCACGTACAGCTGGATTGAATGTTCCACTACAATCCGTGGCAACAAACACTTCGAAACCTTCTTCTAATGCTGATAATGTTGGAAATGCTACACAAACATCAGTAACAATTCCAGCAATGATCAATTGTTTACGACCGGTAGCTTTGACAGCTTTGACAAAATCTTCATTGTCCCATGCATTGATTTGTCCTGGTCGAGCGAAAAAAGGTGCATCGGGAAAAAGTGCTTTCAATTCCGGAACGATAGGACCATTTGGACCTTGCTCGAAACTAGTTGTAAGAATAACGGGTAGTTTAAAATATTTGGCAATATCAGCTAAAGCTAAAACATTGTTCTTGAATTCATCAGGAGTGTGATCACGTACTAATGATAAAAGACCAGCTTGATGATCGACAAAAAGCACAGCCGCTTTGTCTTTATCCAATCGATTATATTTGAAGGACATTTTTATTTTGTATTCGTTTACTTGACAAACTCTATGTATTTATACGTCGAAAATATGTTTTTTTCATGATTATTATACGAGAAAAAATTATTTTTATCAATTCAGTTTGTCGCCCAATAGATTCAATACACTGTAGTTATTTTCGCGATACGCGTAAATGATTTTGTTTATCAAGACGAGAAAAACAACATAATAGTAATATCAAATTTAGCGAAGAAAAAGAATCTTTAATTTGCAATTAATTCGAAATAGTAGATATAATTATATGTATATTAAAAAAACAGAAAATACAAATCAAGTTCTTTCCATAGATCGATAGATTTTCATGAGATTAATAAATCTCGATAGATGATTTTTGTCTGGCGATTGATTATTCAAATAATCACTTATCTAAATAAAAAAATCAATAGATTAACTCAAAAATTTAATCAATTTAAAACAAACTTCATTCATATTCGACAATAAATATTCCATTAATTCAATAAATATCGAATTATCTAATTCAAACATATTTTCAATACCCTAAAAAACACAAATAGATCAAGTAAAACTCTTTCGAAATTCAAACCGTATTCGTTGATGAATATTCGGATAGAAAGTTGTTTGTTTTCAATGAAGTTTCGAGATTTAAATAGAACATTCTCACACGTTGTATTTCATCACCAAATACAATCAAACAATTTTGTTTATTCAATTGATATTTTTCATTATTCAGCATTTTCTTGCATAATGAACAACACGGATTTTCATTTTGTTCGCAACAAGCGATTTGAAAAATCATTGCAAGACTATCCAATGAATGGATAAGATATTTTTCTAATGAAATTTCGAATAAATAATTTAAATTTCGAATTATGAATGGTATCATATGTGCATAGAAACCATGCGTCATTTCATGATATTCTCGAATTAATTCCGTTAGAAAAATTTCGTTGTGTAGAAGATTAGTAAAAACATATTCAATCAATTGATTGACAATTATTTGTATTGAAAGTTTCGTTTCAAATAGACGATATGTTTCATCGAGATTAACATTGCCGATTTCTTCGTATGTATGATTTAATAAATGAGTGTAATCATCCATTGAATGACAATCATTATTCGAAGATTTTGGTAGATAATTAAATACTGACAATGAATAATAATGACAAGATGTTGGCTGACTAATTGCATATTCAGGTAGAATGAATTTAAGTTCGAAACCATCGGAAATAATTCCGTAGTGTTGTAGAGTATTGAGTTTGGTGTTTTGATTTGTTTGATCGAGATCATTTAAAAGTAAATAATTGGAATCTCGGTATGAATCGTTGATGATTGTTGTCGAATATTTCGTTGATTGATTCGAAATAAGTTGAGTTAGGAGTGATTTTCGTACTAATGGAACACTCGATGAAGCTGTTGATGATGAACTTGAGTACGAAGAATTCGTAAGAAGATAAATTTGACATTGATCAAATGAAATCTGTTTGTCAAAATTTAATTGACGAAGAAGTTTTTGTTTGACTTGTGAAATCGTGTCGCAAGTTAAACAATTGAGATGAACAACGAAATCATTCGGCTGAATTTTATTATTAAAATCAACGGACACAATTAATTGAATGGTTTGAAATCGTACTGAACAATCGTTGATTAAGCTATTCGAATTTAGTGAATAATAGGATTTTGTTTGTTCGACAGCATCGATTGGACCGGATGTGATTTTCGTTTTCAATTGTGAATAAAGTTGAGAGAGAATATTTTGAATTGTTTGATTTCGGAATAGTTCGTAGGATGTGAGAAGACAGATTTGAAAATGAATGAAATCATGTTTGTATTTAAGGAGATGTTTGAGATTGTATCGTTGAATTAGAATGAGATTTGTGAGAAATTTTTCGTGAACATTTTTGTCGATTGAATATTCGACGAGTTGTTCGATAAATTGAGAATCGGACTCGAAAATCAATTTGAATTGATTGACAAGATCTTGATTTCGAATGAGATTAAGATTTTGGTCCGAGAACAATTGATTTGATGAAAAACAGAATTGTAAATAATTGACATAGGAACGAATTGGAAGAAGTGAATTTATCGATTGATAATGAACGGATTTGATTTTTGGATAAATTTGTTGTTGTGGCTGTTTTTGTTGTGTTGATCGAATTTTTAGATAAATTATTAAAAGAACAAGTGAAACGAAAAATAAAAGTGTTCCTAAACATCCAATGATCATACCGAGAAAAATCATTTTCTTTGGATAGATTAAAAACCCGACATGTGAATGAATATTATCAATCGAAACTATAATCGATGGATGTTCGGATTTGTAACAAAGATGTTTAGTAGCCGAATATTTTCCAGGACGATTGACTGGTGGTTGACAAACGATTCGATCCGAACGTAGATCAACAATCGTACATAGATCGCAACCGATATGAACAAAAACATCGGCTTTGCCATGTTCGAGATTAGTGAGATTCTCTCCTTGGATAATCAAATGACTTGCATAGGCTTGATAGAATGGTTCGAGTTGATAGATAATCGGATCGTTGATATAGTTTAACGTTGTCGATTGATTGAAATTATCGAGATAGATTGTCAATGGAATCGTTTGAGATTTGTCGAGATTTAATTGTTGAATCGATGGACTTAGAAATGTTAGATGTGTATTATTTCGAGAGATTGTCGAAAGAAAGAATAATTGATTGAATTCTAATTGAACGCTTTGAATACGATCGAAATGTTCGCCGATGATGTTCAGTTGATGACCACCGCTGACAAAACTTGAGAAATGTTTGAATGAATCAAGATTTGGATTGGGAAAAACAGCGAACGATTCACGATAGATGAGTTCAGTTTGACGGTCGAAGATCAATTTAATCGGTTGTTGTTTGTTTAACATTGAATGGGGAAATGTTCGTGTTTTACATTGAAGTTTCGTCATTGAAATCGAGATTAATTGACAGAGCCGAGACCCGATGAATATCGACAGATGAGTATTTCCAATATCGAAATTCTCGCCGATGAATGTTAAAACTGTTCCACCGTTTTGAATGCCGATCAATGGTTCGATTGAATGAATTCTTGGATTTGTATACGAAATATTCTGTTGAGATTGAATTCGAGGACCATAAGGACCGAATTTGATCTCAACAAATCCGGCTCGAGATGTCGAACCAGCATTTCCCGATTGACACATCATTTTCGTATCTGAACTTTCCTCTTCGATAATCAAACACGGTACATCGGCTACATGAATCGATGTTTGAAATAAATCGAAATATTTGCCTTGAATTGTAACTAAACTTCCACCAGCTAGCGGTAAAATTCTCGGTTCAATTTGTTCAATAATCGGCAACGAACATTGGTGATTATCGAGACATTTCATCGACTGATTTCTCAGCATACATTGATTGTTACACCATGTACAACCGTACGATGGATTTAGCTGTAAACATGATGTGCAGTTAACGGCTAGATGTGAACAACTGTAGAGAGAGATGTGTGTGTGAGGAATGATCGATGTTGTTTGATCGAGAAATTCGAGTGCAAAATGAAGATTCATCGATCGATGGAAAATAAATCGAAGAGAATTTGTCCAGTGAAACGAACATTTTAATAGACAAAAATGTTGTTCATCGATCGATCGAATCAATTCGAATCGATTCGTTGTCAATAGAAAACGTTTTCGATGATCAAATAATTGACAAGATTTAATATTCATCGATGGCTGACATTGTTCAATGTGAATTTCAAAGATTTTATCGACTTGATAAGCTAAATAATTCATTGATTCACGTAAATAAGCATTCGGACATTGAGATGAATTATTAAAAAGAAGAACCGATGGTTTTTCTTGAGAGATACAAGTTCGTTTCGAATGATTCCATCCACATAGATTCGAATAAGTCGTACAGGACACACAGGAAATCAATTTCGAACAATTGATAATCTTGAAATCGAACGAACCGAAAACAACATCAGTTCGAATATGATAAATTGATAGTTGAAGATTTTCGATTGGACTTGTCATGTTTGTTAACAGCGGTGGAAAACATTGAATTTTATCTCGAGAAAATCGAACATTGGTTTGATAGAAATCTCGACGATTAGGAAATCGAAATCGACACATATATTCATCTGTTTTAGCTTCGATTTGTTTGTTTAACTGAATTTGTAATTCCGAATTTAATAAATCCGATGAAATTCTTTGCGGTTGAACTCGTTCGATCGTCGTACACATATGCAAACGATTTTTCTTCGAATTTTCGTTGAGACATTCGAATGTCGATGAACATCGATTCTCTTCGGAACACCAATGGCAAAGCGGCTGATTTGCACATTGATCACATGTCGAATACTGTTCGCATACACTGAGATTTTGTTTGATAATTTGATCATCTGTTAGAATGAGAAGTTGAGCATGTTTGTTCGTTGGATATTGATGAATGATTTGTAAATCGAGAATAATTTTCGACGGAAATTTTTGTTTCGATAGTTCTTTTCGATTGAAATTTTGAAATGTACGAATGGTTCCATGATCATCTCCGACGAAAACTAAGAAATCTTGTTCGATTTTCATGATTTCCATCGAAGTTAAATTAACTTTCTCATGAAATTCGACAAGTGGTTGAATTTGTTCAATCGCTCGATGACCTCCAATTGGATATTGAAAAAAACTATCATTCTCATCCGGACAAAAGTCTTCATGAATATCATTTAAATTTTTACTCGATACACAATGCGTATCCGGACTGAGAAAACCGAGACCACGGTAACCTTTCCCATCGACAAGACAACGTTTCATTGTTTGATAGAATCCTTGTTGAATGCTTTCAATCGAATACGCACATACAGCATGCGACGTACTTGTCAAATTTGCCAATGTCGTATTACGAAATAAACCGTAGAGAATTCGATTTTCTCGAGAATATTTTGCTGTGATTAAATAATGATAATGATCTCCGCATGTCAATGGAATTTCCATGTAACTTTGAATCAATGGTTGATTCGATGTTTGACAAAATCGAATAATTTTCGTTTGCAATCGATGTTTATGCAGATGATGAATGTCCGATTGTTGAATCGTAAGAAAATACGAAAAATGTTTGTATTCAAATGCGTATAAATAATAAAGAAAAAATTCTTTGACTAAACGTGTATTTAGTAAACGTAGCGTATATGTTGATTGTTGTAGAGCTGATTGACCTGATTTTAAATTGAGTATCGAAAGAAATTGATCGTTATTGAAATGACGACCAGTCAATGTCGGAATTTCATAGAATGGATCGCATTGACTATCGTATGTATTTGCTAGATAGAGAATTTGATTGTTTTCATTGATTAAACCAATCGATGGATAGAATGGTGATGATGAAACCGTACGTTGAGATGCATTTTTCAATAGATTCAAATCGATTGATGAACGAAGTTCACATGAACTTCCACGATTGTTAGTCGAACAGATTAATATCGAATTATTCGATGTTGGAAGAAGTAATTGATTGAAAACTTTGTCATTAGTCGAATTCAGATACGATATCGTCGAAAAATAGTAGAGATTCTTCGGTAACGATGTTCGATTTGTTTTCAAACAGAATTGATCGTTCGTTTTCGATAATGATAAATCAATATGAGATAAGATTGTTAAATCACTTGCATTTAATGAATAGATATGATTGATCGATGCTAAAACTATCGTATCTGTTGGTTGATTATAAACAAAACGTTGTAATTGATTTGGAAAATGTAGATTTAGTGAAGAAATCAATTGAATTAAAAAGAATAACAGACAAAATCGAGTATGCATTGTAAGACATCAAATCTAGAATAGACAATCAATACTAGAAGATCAAGGTTATCACATTCTTTGTTTTTACAATGAAATTAATGAGCGGCAAGCGTGTAGAAAATAAATAAGAAATCGAATCTAAGATAATAATTCTTTGTTCTCTCGATGTATCAAAAGAATCGATAGAAGAAGAAGAAAAAAAAGTGTGCGTCTTATAGGTCAAGTTTAATGACGATTCGAACAGATGAGTTACATTGACAAAAACATGTTTTCTTTTGTACAAAAAAAATTAATAATAATTATCAAATAAAAAGTGTCTCGCCGTCTAATGTCATACGTGTCATCATAAGTTAATATCATTCGAAGTTTGTTTGATACGTGTATGCGTGTGTATATACAAACATAATCATTCATCCATTATTACTATCAACATCCTATTTTCTAGTCTACTACTACTACTACTACAATGATGGTTACAAATCGAGAAAAACAATTTGTCATTCAATTGGAAACAAACCGGATAATCGTATACGAATAGACGATTGAATTAGTCGATGAGAAAAAAAATAATAAAAATCCGGATAGAACGATTATAGTAAAAATGTGTCCTAATGGTTTACTGGTGCATAAATAAGACAATACCTGAAGAGAAAAAAAAATGTTGAATTGTTCTTACTAATGAATATTTTATGCGTTAGACCTTCATGCACATATACGATTAACATGACATTGAAACAGTTAAATTCAAAAGTCACATGCAGCTGTACTGTGTTAGATGTCTCACATATAGGCGATGCCTTATTGTTTGAAAAGAGAACAGATTATACGACGTGCTAATGATAATCTAAATCGATTTTCAATTGTCTTACAAGTGTTGTTTTGTTTTGCTTTTGCTTTTGCTTTTTTCTGTTGTTGATGATATGATCAACGAACTGATACTCTTGCAACTGCGCGATTCCACTTGAACGCATGTCAATCAACTTGAGACAGACAGACAGAAAGAAAGAATAGATCGATTAGACGCCTCAAACTGTTTTTCGAGTAACTACGATAAAATCAAGCTGTCTGATGCGCTCATTACGAATAAGTTAATTCCCATGTGGTGACACACTCGCACATACACACACACACAGACAGATGATTGTGATGCAAAGAAAAAAAATTAAAAGACACATAATGCAACGTTAACAAGCAATTAAGCTGAATGAAAAACATACACG
>Ga0209922_100813_pt1 | contig 34059 bp, 29 predicted proteins | sample ThiBiot_500_biof_FD_183946 | JGI IMG/M metagenome (GOLD analysis project Ga0209922, IMG submission 183946) | Wastewater bioreactor microbial communities from Cape Town, South Africa - Thiocy_expt_500_biof (SPAdes) | ecosystem: Engineered > Bioreactor > Thiocyanate-remediating > Anaerobic-Aerobic ... | reverse complement strand
GATAATAGAGAAACATAGATAAGAGCAATATCTTTTTTTAGTATAAAAGCAAAAAAGCGTTGATTATTCTGTTTTACGACATATCTGCGTTTAAAAATCTATTCAAATATTTTACTATCGAAGTGTATTACTAATATCATGGAGCGACAAATAAAACGTATTTTTGTTGTGGGTCTATCCGCAGTTGGAAAAACCAGTATGATCAATGCTTTAACAGAAACACCGTATCAAGTCAAGAATCTAGCTGATCAATCAAGAAGACCTAATATATTAATGTATGAAATAGAACGAGAGAATATTTTATATCAATTTATCAATGTTAAAGATCCTTACTGTATGATAAACAATACAACTGATGAAGAAAGGATTCGTCAATATTTTGCTCAGATACATGAACATATTGACAAGAGATTGAGTCTTATTCTCTTTGTATTAAAAAGTGGGACTATTCATCAAACATCGGCAGATGTATACAAGTTATTTGTAAATATTTTATGTGAAAACAGATTACCTGTCATTGGTGTTGTCACATGTTGTGAAAATGAAGAATCAATGAGTAAATATATTAATAATAATCGAGAGAATTATACAAAAAGTGGTCTAATATTTGATGATGTCGTGGGAACATGTTTTATTCGAGGAGGTCCTCTTGAAAAATACTGTCGAGAAATTCGTGAAGAATCAACAACGGATGTCTGGAAAATGATCAAAAATTATTCATCAAGTCAAACCACTCGTACAAATGTTTCACGGTATCAATCTGCAGACTACTCACAACAGGATAACTCGCTGTTTGGTCGTATATCTTCGTTTATCCCTAGAACGAGAATAGACAAACCTGACCCTTCAACTGCTTCCAGTGTATTGCCTAAAAACGATATAAACCAACCGCGTATCACATATTCTACTGAATCTACTACAAACCAAATATCAAAATCACGAAGGAGAATATTATTTCGAACCAAAGATACTCTGTTAACAGAAAGACATCAGGAAAAATTGAGCGAATGGTTCGGTGACAAATTCAATGAGGCACATTTAATATTTAAAGCTTCTACTGATGGTCGTACTTCAAAGGTTTTTCATGATAAATGTGATTCGAAAGGTCCAACGATTACAGTCATTCGAACAGCTAATGGATCTATATTCGGTGGCTTTACCAATATATCATGGTTATCGAAAAATGGTCACGCATATGATTCTGCAGCTGCTTTATTCACACTAGTAAACCCACACAATTTTCCTGAGACGTTGTATGAAACTAACTACGAAAAGAAACGACCTAATATTACACATAATCCAGAATATGGACCAACATTTGGAGTGGAACCATGCGATATCAAGATATCATGTGACAAGCATGGGGAGTTTAGTGTTGTAACTTTTAAATTTCCACAAAGATTTGCCAATACAACTAGGTTTGCTGCTAAAACTTTCACAGGCTCTGAGAAGAGTAAATTAGATGATTTCGAAGTCTTTGAATGTATTGCAACTCCTTCAGTTCATCAATAAAAAAATATATTTTGCATAAAATTAATCAGGTACTCTTGACGAGACGTGTAAATCATGCATATCAATCGTTTTCAACGCCCTGTTGTCAGTGAGTTAAAAGACGTATGTACTTTGTACTTTCTATTCTCCGCCTAAGGTGTCCTTTGTAACGAACGTTATGCTTAAACTATAAATACTGAAATATCATTCATATAGTTATGTATTAGAAATATGTCTCCTAGAGGAGAAGAAGAAGAAGATAATTCTTCGATTATTCATGCTCTAACATGTCCAATTACACTTGAATTATTTGTCGATCCAGTCGTAGCATGTGATGGATATACCTATGAACGAACTGCAATTACCGAATGGATCAAAAATAATAATGAAACTAGTCCAATGACTCGACAAACGATTAAAATCAAAGGATTGAAACCAAATTTCATCGTCAAACAATTGGCAGATCAATATCGTTTATTAGCAAAAGAAACAATTGAAAAACCATTGAGCATATTCTCCGCCGGTGGAACACTACTAACTGACGAACAAAAATTAGATATCAATAGATTATTTACCAAACCAAAACGTTGGTCTTTGATATACAAAGCAAGTCGAGATGGTTTCAATGCAAGTGATTTTCATCGTCTATGCGATGATCAAGGTACAACGTTGACATTGATTCAAACACGACATCGTTTTCAAACGAAAAAACATGACACAATCTTCGGTGGTTACACGACGATACCATGGTCATCTCGAAATGGTTTTTATATCGATTCGGAATCGTTTATATTTCTATTTTTGAATAATAAATTAACTCGTTTTAATTTACACTGTCCCGATGAAATTGCTGTTTCACATAGTCCAAATTGTGGGCCTATATTTGGCATCGATGATATACATATATGTGATCGACCATATGAACATCATTCGAGTTTTTCGAAATTTCCTTGTTCATTTAAAGATACGAATGGTCAAGGACGACGAACATTTTCTGCATGGACACATTTTCTGGTTAATGAAATTGAAATCTATGGTCTTCTAATAGTTTGAGATTATCTTTTGTTTCTTTTTCTCAGTCTGATAATAAAGTATGTGACTACGCAATTTCTTCGTGTCTTATTACTATTGAAATACGTGCTAGTACTCTCGAAGAAGATTAACCTTCATATGCAAATAGTTATTCTTTCAGAACAGCGAACATAGAATTATTCTCCGATAGAAATGGGTCAAATTACCTTTTTTTCGTTATCTGACAGTATGTTTCAATATTCAATGTTAATATCCTTTAATTATGAGTGTAAATTAATAAAAGAAATCTTTGACTTTATCATTCAAGGTAATCATTATCATGCTGCGGATGTCACTAGAAGGGTTAGTTTTTATTTTTTATTTTATCGAAGCTAAACGCTTATCGATCATTGGATGTAGTGCATACCAATGAATAGGCAAGGTTTTCAATTCTTTCTCTTTCTTTCTTCCCCCCTCTCTCGAGTTACGCTACACTGTCGTTCATGATTTTAGTCGGTCGCTATTTGAATTTGTCAGTGTAATACTATGTTAAAAGAAAGAAAAAAATTTATTTCTCATTGAATGTGGCTCTTTTTTACATACGCATAGATGCGATAGTGGTTCAAAAATGACAACCGTCGTTATTTTATTTGTCGATTTTTAATGCGATACTTCAAAAAGAAAAAGACAAAAAAACTTTTCTTTTTAAATTTTTTTCCCTCGATCTCAAATCATTACTGTCAATCGCATGTTGTAGATTAATACTCGTATTTCCCACTACGGCAACAGAGAGCACTCAAATCAATGGGTCGAAGCCGTTCGGATACAGGCGATGAAAAAAACGAGAAATCATCTACCAAAGATGCAACGAATAATTCCGATTCGGATAGCGATTCGGATCTTAGCGAAGAAGAATTTATTGTCGAAAAAATTATGCAAATGCGTACAACAAAAAAAGGCAAAGTTCAATGTAAGCCATCGATATTTTTATTTCGTTCGAATTTGATCATATCTGTTTTGTTTTCATGCAAATTGAAGATCTATTAAAATGGAAAGGCTTTTCCGACAGTGAAAATACTTGGGAACCAGCTGAAAATCTCGAATGTCCCGAATTGATTGCTGCATTTATGGCTGAGCAAAAAGAGAAAGAAAAAGAAAAAGAAAAAGAACAAGCAACATCTTCAAAACCAAGTGAACGATTCAATGGTAAACGATCTCAGAGTACAAACAGCCAAACCGATGAGGACAACAACAATAAAAAGAACAGTAACGGCAGCAGCAGTAACAACAACAACAACAATAATACGTCACAAACGAAACGACGTCGTATTGAATTCGAACAGACTGGCTACGCTCGTGAGCTTGTACCTGAAACGCTAATGGGTGCTACAGATATTTATGACAACGAATTAATGTTTTTGTATGTTTATCAATTTGTCGAACAGATAAATTTTATTTCACTATTTTCAGAGTCAAATGGGAAGGCATTACCAAGCCAGAACTTGTTCCGTCACGTATTGTCAATAAACAATCTCCTCAATTAGTTATTAAATTTTACGAAGAGCGATTAACATGGAATTCAACTGGTAATAATAATAATAATAATACTAAAAATACAAAAGTTTAAATTTCTAAAAAACAAAACAATAATCCTAAACCAAAATTCTCTTTTCTGTTTTGTTTTCCTTCAATTTGTAAAAATGAATATCCTTGCATTTCCTTTCATTTCATTTCTTTGTTTTTTTTTGTCTTCAGTTAATCGTCTCTGTTTTGTGATCGAACTATTCTTGTACATGTTTCAGAAAAAAAACAAACAAACTTTCATTCTGTAGAGTTATACATGTATAGTAAAAGAGTACTAATTGCAAGAGAACGTTTCTGTTTTTGTTTCTATTTACTCTTTTATATACAATGGTATATTAGGCACGCTGTGAAATAAATACGCTTTTACTAACTAAATATATTAAATCAAATTCAATAGAATTTTGTGTTACTATCTTTTTGTTAATTCATTTGTTTGTCTTTGTGTATTTTTTTTTGAAACAGGTAAAGTACACAATCGCACGCACACATATACAACGAGACAGGTTATATCAGACGAAAAAAAAAAACGAAAAGTAACATAAACGTACACACTGATAAATACACATTTAAAAGGAAAAGAAACGGAACAGAAAAAAAGAAAGTCGATCGAAAGAAAAACAAGCAACGCACTCGGATTAGATGCTATACTGTTTGATACTATCACGGAAAAAAAAAGAAAGAATATTTATTATGATGTTTTAAGTTTTTTTCGTGGCGGATAGATGATATTATTTTGTGTTAATGCCATAGCTCGATAGACATCAGCTAACAAATGTGGATGCGTACTAATCATTGTTTGAAAGCCAACTGTTTCAATGACATCCTGCGGATGAGTATTAATAAAATCGATAGCTTGTTGTCGTAATTGTGTCGCTGAATGTAGGTCAGCAAGTATAAGTGTATCGGCAACATTATCTCGATCGATCGTTGTACATAACATTTCTTCGCATTGAACTTTCAATCTTTCCAAACAATATTTATCGGCAGCTGGCAGAAGTGCATCGGCTAATTTATCTAAATTCACTGTTTTACCGGTATAAATAAAACGAAGTATTTCGAACATAATATCTGCATCGATATCTTCGATTTCAACGCGTGATCGTTGATTTTCTAACATTTTATGTTCGAACATCGCTTGAAATACACGTGAACGTGCACTCAGAATTGCTTTATGCACCGGAAATTCTTTTTGACCACAGACAAATGTTACATCGGAATAAACCGGATTATCTAAGAGATATTGAAAATCATCACATAAATGACATTCAGGTATTTTAAACTACAGAAGAAAAAGAAAAATACAAGAATAATAATAATAATAATACCCAAATAATTCATTTTTTCCTACTGAATTGATTTGTGTTTGTCCACTGATATTAATACTGTCAGCAACGACACTAACTTCACAGAACAAAGTTAATTTATCATCGGGCAACAAACCATTGGCTTCATCGATTAGAAAATCTCGTCGAATGAACTTTTTAAAACCCCAATCTTTGCCTTGAACAAATCGATAAGCACGTTGAGATTCCATTGCTTTCGTCTCGTCACCTTTCGAATTGAGTATTGAAAATTTAAATTTTGCACGTGTTTCACATTTACTATTTGGTGCAGAGACAAGTAAGAGATAGAGTGAAAGATAATCTTTGGATTCTTCATCGAGACCTTTCGGATTCAATCGTAAACACCATTTCAATTTGTCATTTGTATTCGCTGAGAACGATGATGATTTCAATGCTTCACCCATTTCTTCACGACAAAATGAAAAATTATTAATCGTCCAATTGAAAGAAAACTTCAAGAGAAACAAACAATCAATCATAGAAAAACGAAAACATCACAAAAGTCGAATCGTGATTTACTTTAATAACTTTAATACTGGTTAAACACCAAGATTCGGATACAGGCTGTGTAAGAGATTGGACAGGTTGTTGAACAGTTGTTAGTTGATGAGTGTTTGATGTTAATACATGACTACTAGGCGATGTTTCATTTGACATACTACTGCCGGGTATATAATGAACAGATGGTGACGGTGCTCGTACAACAACCAAATTTTGTGGAGAATCTGGAAGCATCATTTTTGCTTCAGTTTATTATTCAATTGTGAAGAGATAAAAAAATATGTGTTATTTTATTTATGTTGTTTTTCTAGAATAATAAGTAAATAGATATGAGTCAATGAAAATAATAACAAATACGATTGTAATACTCGTTTCGAAAGGAAAAAAATGAAATCATATTGATGATCGGACTGTTATTTTTGTATCTAATGACAATTTAATAAATATAAATTTATGAATCATTTATCAAAAATAAGAAGAAGAAGAAGAGGAAGAACGCAGACAGAATTGTGATAGAGAGAGAGAAAAAAAAGAAAGAAATATTGGAATTATTTGCCATAGCAATTTCAAACCGAATAAACAAACGATTGATTTGACTCAAGAGGAAAATAGTTATTTTTTTAAATTTTGTTATGATGATTATAATTATTTTTCTTTTACTTTCCTATATCAAATAGCGATCTCTGTACTCGCCATTCTATTGGACTCCTAATTTCAACCAATGAAAAAATCGACAATGTTATGGGTACATTTTATTTATTAGTATTTGTTTATTTCAACTAAGACAGGAAAACGAAAAGATTCAACGAAATGTTTAATCAATTATGTCGTCTTTCTCGACAGTCATTCATTTATTCTATTCAAAGATACTCATCAACACAACCGTATGATGTTTACATCTATGATTCAACGAGAAAATCCATGGAAATATTCGAACCAAAATATCCAGGCACGATTTTCTGGTAGAACATCTCGAATCAATCGTTTCTGTTTTTTTTTCTAAATTTATTTTCTCTTATCAAAAAAGGTATTCATGTGGTCCAACTGTTTACGATAGTTCGCATATTGGTCATGCAAGTACCTATGTAACATTTGATATCATTCATCGACTATTAAAACGTGTTTTCAATTATAATATTGTTCTTATGATGGGAATTACAGATATCGATGATAAAATCATTAATCGAAGTCAAAAGGTTTCGATTTTCTTCTATTCTATATCGAAAAAAAATCAATAAAAACTAAAAACTTATTCAATTAGGAACAAGTTCATTATTTGGAAATCTCGAAAAAATACGAACAAGAATTTATCGATGATATGCAACGACTCAATGTTCAACCGCCAAGTTTATACGCTCGTGTGTCAGATCATATTCCATTGATTGTTAAATTCATCGAGAAATTAATCAACGATGGATATGCTTATGCTTGTCCTTCGGGTTCGGTCTATTTCGATACGACTCGTTATGGAGAAACGAATGAATATAAACATCATCGTATGAATGAACAAGGAATATCATCATTGGAAAGTGATATTCTCAATGAAAAACGAAATTCAAAAGATTTTGCACTTTGGAAAGGACGAGAGAAATCAACCGAGGAATTGAAATTTCCATCGCCCTGGGGTTACGGACGGCCTGGCTGGCATATCGAATGTTCTGCAATGGCAAGGTATTGGCGAAATAAATTTGATTTTTTCGAAAAATGAGTTTTGTTTTTTAAATTCTAGTCGAACGTTTGGTTCACATCTTGATATTCATTCCGGTGGTTTAGATCTTGTTTTTCCTCATCATGCTAATGAAATTCTTCAATCCAATGCTTTTCATAACATTCAAACTTGGTCGAAATATTGGCTACATGCCGGTAGATTTCAATCGATTGTTTTCGAATTTCACTAAAGTTTCCTTCAGGTTTATTAAATACAAAATCTATGGACGAAAAAATGTCGAAATCTCTTAATAACACAATTCTTATTCGTGATATGTTACAAACATACACATCGAATCAATTTCGATTCTTCTGTCTTATGCATCACTATCGTTCACGTAGATATTTCGATGGATTTGAAATGTTAACATTTTTATTCATAGATTTTAGCTCGATCATTCGAATCGGCTGCTATTCAACAAGCGCTATTCGTTGATAAATTATTCAAATCATTTTTTGAAACGATTCAAGCTTGTCAAAAAGGTCTTGTCGATATTTCAACTCTATCCGAAGCTGAAACTATCACAAAGTAATTAAAACGAAAACAATCGAAAAATAATTCTATTTTCATATTGATTAGAATTAATCATACTCAAGAAGAAATTATCGATGTTCTAGCAAATAATTTCGATACACCATCGGCTATGACACGTTTACAGGAGTTAGTTCATTGGATTAATTCACATATGAATTATGATATTCGAGAAAATGAAGTATGAAAAGCATTTGTGAATTGTGACAGGATAGATATGCGTTTTGTTTGAAAGGCTCTGACGAATGTTCCAACATGTGCATTGCATTTAGCTGTAGATTTTATTCGAACATGGTTGGAAATCTTCGGAATAGAAATGAGTACTTCTGGACATGAAAATCAAGTAAAAACTTGTTTGTTTTTCGATTGAAATATTCGTATTTTTGTGATAGAATACATCATCCGATCGTATCCTATTAGAAAATGTAATTGAAAAAAGTGTGCAATTTCGAGATAATATTCGTGATATAACACGAAAACGTCGAGCAGAAAACGAAGTTGATAATTCGAAAAAACTCGTATTGCAACAATGTGATGACTATCGTGCACAAATGAAATATCTTGGTGTCGAAATAAAAGTACGATGAAATATAAAAATTTCATTTAACTACGAGGTATTTGTGTTTTTTGAAGGATCGACATCAAGGTGCAACATGGTCGTTTAAAAAATAAAATAAGATCGAAAATGAATTCATTTTGATTTCGATTTCAAATCGATGAAATTGTCAAAGATTTCGTTATGAATTCGTTTTTTGTTTTGCGTTCTAGATTTAAAATGAGTTTTGCTCTTATGCGAGGTTTTCGACCATTGAGTCGAATTGCACAACCATCATTACTTAACTCATATCTTATTACTGGTTCAGCCATGGTAAGACAAACAAAACTCAAGTTCTTCATTCGAATGTATTCATTTTCGTACATAGAAACCATTGGCACCGATTGCTAGTAGTACAGCTCTTCAACCAGCTAATTCAACTCAACTTCAACATCGTGTTGCTGGAATGTCATCACTTAGTGGTACGACTCATTGGAAAGTCGAACGTATTGTTGCCACTGCAATGCTTGGCATCATTCCGGGAGCATTCATTTTCGAATCACCATTGATGAACTATTTGTTTGCTGCATCGGTCGCACTTCATGCTCATTGGGGTTTGTTAGAATATCGATGAATCTGATTTTTCATACGTTTTTTGCTTTGGTTGTGATAGGAATGGAAACTGTCTTGATTGATTATTGTCCAAGACCATTTTTACCTTTGGCAAATTTGATTCGAGCTCTTATGACTGCTATCTGTTTCGGTGGTCTTAGGTAATGAAGAATATTTAGATTTTAAGAAGAATTTTGATGTTTGTTTTTAGTTATTTTGCTTATAATGATATTGGTTTAATAGCAGCTTTGAAAAAACTTTGGGCATTACATTAATTATCTGAATACCCTAGACATATATATATTCAACTATAAACTATCATCCTTTTTTGTAGTGAGATATAAAATAACTATTATTCCTCTTCATTTTTTCTCTGCTTTTTAATAAACATCAAAAACAAACTGTCTAATTATACATAAGATTTTCTTTTTCTTTTGCTGATCAATGATGAAAATAAATCTTAGTAGGCATTATATTTTCATATTTCCAGACTAGTTATGGCTTTACGAGGTCTTAAAGTACTTGAACTATCGGGTTTAGCACCTGTTCCATTTTGTGGTATGCTTCTTGCTGATTATGGCGCATCTGTGATACGTGTTGATCGAGCGGGTGATCAACAAAATGCTCGAGTAGATCGACTTGCACGAGGCAAACGATCGATTTCAATTGATCTTAAACATTCGTCGGGTATTGATGTGCTTCGACGTTTATCATCAACAGTCGACGTACTTATTGAACCATTTCGACCGGGTGTTATGGAAAAACTCGGCATTGGTCCTGAAGTTCTATTAAATGATAATAAACGTTTGATTTATACACGTGTATCTGGCTATGGACAAGATGGAACATTAGCAAAGAAAGCTGGACATGATATTAATTATTTGTCTATCAGTGGACTTTTGTCGATGTTCGGACGAGCCAATAAAAAACCACATCCACCCATTAATCTAGCTGCAGATTTTGCGGGTGGTGGTCTACTAGCTGCTTATGCAATTATGTCTGCATTGTTTGAACGGCAAACAACAAATCAAGGACAAGTTCTAGATCTTTCACTTGCCGAAGGTTCAATTCGAAATATTTCTCAATAAGCATTTTGTTCTTTTTTCTCGATTAAATAGGATCAGCTTATGTCAGTTCGTGGATGTGGACTTCACGTGATTTGCCAATGGTTTGGTTCGGTAGTCAACGCGGTGAAAATGCTCTCGATGGTGGTGCTCATTTTTATGATACTTATGAAACATCCGATGGTCTTTACATGGCGGTTGGTGCACTTGAACCGCAATTCTATAAACAATTACTTATTGGTCTAGGTTTGGATCCAAAGAATGAAGATCATAGTCAAATGAATATAGATGAGATGAAAACAAAATTCGAAAATATATTCAAAAGTAAAACTCAAAAAGAATGGACGGATATATTCAGTAAATTGGATGCTTGTTGTACGCCAGTATTAAACTGGGATCAAGCATATCAAGATCAACATAATAAACAGAGAAAAAATTTTGTTTTTACAAAACAAAATCAAGAAATTCCAATTCCGACACCTGTGCCAAAATTTTCAGTATCGAAATTACCATCAATCGATCGACCATCGCCTTTATCAGGCGAACATACAATTGAAATCCTACGTGAAATTGATTATAGCCAAGAAAACATCGATGAATTCATTCGAAAAAATATTGTTCAACATAATCAACAAGCCAAATCGAAATTATAAACGTGATTCGTGTGTTCTGCATTTTTTTTACATCTGGATAAATTGATTCTTTTTTTTCTCGATCAAATATATAAAAAATGTCAATTGCTATCCTTTCCCTTTTTTGCTATTTTTCTAATTGTTGTTGTTCACAACAGGTTATCAATTCATGCGACAGTGAGATTACGGAACGCCTACAAGTCTTTGGTTGACATTTAAATCCAGTGACAAAAGAAACCTATTCGATACGCTTCTACGATAAGAATCAGTACAAAATAAATAAATATGTGCAAATAGTTGTTTATTATCACACAGCTCGTAACCTACTAAAGATCTCCTAAAGGAAATCAAAAACAGAGCAGAACAAAATGTGAGATATGACCTTGAGCTATTATATTGACAACAACAAGATCTATCAATAATAATAATAATCAATAGATCGTTACGAACAACTTGTATTCTCTTTTTTTTCTCATTAATTTTTTTTTTCTACAATTATCACTTGTTTTCTTCTCTTCGCTATAATCAAACCAAAAAAAGAGAGAGAGAGAGAGAAAGAGAGTGTGTGTGTATGGATAGAACAAAAAAGAAAATATTCAATTAAGCACGGATACGATAATTTACCGATACGATCTATCAGTATGATAATAACAACAACATCTGTCTCACTATCACCCTTTTATTATTGATGATGAATTCTAATAAGAATAGATTCTGAAAATAGCTCGTCTCTTTTGTACTTATGTTTACAAGACATATTATTTTAGGCCTGCGACAAACACTTGTTTGTATGTATTAGAAAAACGATTAATCGGACTCGATTTGTTGAGAATTTGACTGTTAACAAAAAAGAATGGTGAGAATTTCATTTGAATAATTGAATTAGATCGATATTTTTTTGTTTGATTAATATCATCGCAGGATGAAACACCGCATTTAGTCGCACATTTCATGGCGGCTGGAGCAGAAAAACGTTTAGAAGATTACTGTTTCCTACGTAATACATATGAAAAAGTAAGTTCAAATGAAAGAATTCGATTGATTACCGAGAAAAAACACGTCTAGATAAGCGGACAAGAAATACAATTGAATCGTATATTACGAATGCTCGGTGAAGATGAAATCAGTCTCAATTGGCGTATAGATTTATCGACAGTAGGTCGAGCACGTGCAAGATCGGCTCAAGATTTTGATCGATGGGCTAATTCATTAGTTTTGAAAGGCAGTATCGCCTATGAACGTTTACGAGTAAGACAAAAATAAAAACAAGTCGAATTTAATGTTTGAATTTTGAATTCGAATAGGATTTAGAACAAGACAGTTCGTCGAAACGTTCAACTACACCAACAATTCCATCGTCTTCTCGTCGTGTACAAGAACTACGCGAACGTCGACAACGATTGAGTGAACAACGTGATTATCCATCGGGCTCAATGGGTCGAAGTAGTCCAGCTCGTTCACAAGCTCTAGCTGAATATGATGCAGCCATTTCAGATTGGGCAGCTAAACGACGACAACAAGTCGAAGAAAATCGTTCGAGAATTTCAAAAACTGAAGACAGACAAATAACGGAACGAAAATATGATAGATATAAACCCATACTCGAAGATTCAAATGATTCTTATAAGAAATTTAAACCAATCGAAGAAGATACGTCAAACAATCGTACACGTAAAAGTTCATATTCAAATGAAGATTTCAAACGAAAACAAGAGAAAAATGTTGATAATGAACCCAAATCTCCTCCTATCCAACGTACTCGACAAGAAAAACCAACTGATCTCGAATTAATTGCGTTTACTGTTCGTTGTCAACCAATATCGTCATCGAATAAAACTACGGATGAACAAGATGCTTCTGTTCGTCTTCAATGTAAATGGGCATCACCTAGTTCATCATCTCAAATCGAATATTTTACAATCGAACAACAGCTAGGCACGAGCGGAGAATGGTTACCAATTGGAGATCAAATTGGTAAACAAGAAAATCAAACACAATTAGATATTCAAGCATCGAACAATGATGAAAATAAAAATGTACGATCCTATTTTCGTCTTAAAGCACATTTACAAGATGGTCAAACATTTACAAGTAAATCAACGGATGGAATATTATTAAATTTATTTCAAGAGAAGAATATTATTGTACCAAATGTTGAAGTTCTTTCGCCGAGTTCAGTTCAATTAACATGGCAAGATACGAATGAAAATACAAATCAAATTAATGAGAATGACAATGGAAATGAAAACCAAAATGAAAATGATAGTCAAAATACTGAATCAACATCAAATATTTATGATATTGAAAAGAAAGAAGAACAACAAAATGATTGGGAAAAAGTTCTTGAAGTTCCATTGGCACAACGTTCAGCTCGAATAGATAGTTTAACTGATGCAACACAATGTCAATTTCGTTTAGTACCAACAAATACCGATTATTCAGAAGAAACGAAACAAACTGCTGATAAATCATCAACAAAAGATTCAGAGGAAGCGAAACAACCTATTGATAAATCATCAACAAAAGATTCAGAAGAAACGAAACAATCCGCTGATAAATCATCAACAAAAGATCAAGATGAACCTAAACAATCGATTTCATCTGAAAATGATCTACAAACAACGGATGTCGATGAAGTAGAACAATCGAAGACAACATCATCATCGGACAATAAACTCGATTTACAAGAAACTGACGGAGAATCTGATGTTTTAACAGTCAGTAATGTTAACGAATGGTTAAGTTCTCTACAAGTTATACCAACATCACCAACAACAGTCAATATCAATATATCTGATGAAGGTTTCAACAATTTTGATGCCTATACAGTTGAATATGCAACAGCTGATAAACCTAATCAATGGAAACAAGTATTTAATATGTTTTTTTTTGATTGTTCTTAACAACAAAATATTTGTTTAGATGTCGAATATCACGCAAGATGATCCTCGTCAAACTATCGATAAACTCAAACAAGGAACGGAATATAAATTTCGTTTTACTCCAGTTCCATCCGATACAGCAAATGAAACAAATTCATCTCAACTCTCGCTTATTCTCGATGTTCAAATGCCAGCAGCAAGACGAGGACGTTGTAAGAAAATTTAAAAAAAAACCAGACCACTTGATTTTAAATATTTCTCCGTAGTTGATAAAGATGAAAGTGAAACACCTGTTTCGACACCACCTCAATTTTCCGTTCAAAAAATCGATTCAACTACTGTTCTCATCGAAGCAACTGTTCCCGATGAACAACCAGCTACATTCGAAGATGTCTACGATGTCTATTCGAAAAAAGATACAGAAAATGATGAAGATTGGACAAAAGTAATTTCATTCTAAACGATAATCTCTCTCAGTCTTCATTTTCGATTAGGTCGGTACAATTGATAAAGAACATTTGAGCACAAAAGTCGAAAATCTTGAAGAAAATACAGCCTATGATTTCAAAATAGATAATACTACATCACCGTCAACTGATGATGATAATCAAAATGCGACTGTTCAACAATTGAAATTCGATACTACTCCAGGTAGATATTGATTATATTGAAAAGAAAAAATTTCCATTTGAAAATGTTTAGTTAAACAATTTGATTCGTCTTTACTTTTGGAAAAGATCGAACAAAGTCTCGAAAATGTTGTCAATGGTGTTATGCAAGCAGGTAAATCAAACGAAACTATGATTTCACATAGTTTTTCTTTTGCTTCAGCTGCTGGCCATCAAACAATCGATGAACCAATTAATGAAAGTCTCAATGAAGTTATCAAAGAAGTTTTTCATGATAAAAATCTTGTTCCAAACGAAGAATATGGTTTCGATACATTGGCTTTAAACGATGATCTACAATTGTATCGTGGTCCCAAACAAATGATGTTACAAGAATTAGAAGTCAATGAAACAAGTGATCTATCGAAATATGAAGGAGAAATTATTATTCATAATTATCGTACAGCACAACAATCGGTTCTTGTTCGAGAAGAAAATGGCAATACTCATGTAGCACATATTGATGGTGATATAATTATACGTAATGTTGTTAGTGATGTTATTTTGAAAAATGATCGTACACATCATCAATTATCAATGAATATTGTTGGACAAGCATTTTTAAAAGGCGTTCAAGGTTCATTAATCGCATCGAAATTTAAAGGAATTATTGTTGTGAAAAATGTACATAAGCCTTAGAAACGAATATTTGCCATATTCTTCGTTTGTTTGTTTGTTTGTTTGTTTTCTCTCTTGCTCGCTCTATCTTTCTTTTTTCTCTAACCTTCTTAGAGTGGTTTTGTTTTCGTTTTTCGTTTTAAATATAAAAATAAAGTAGAATTAGTAGGATCATATGCTAAATTGCAAAGGTTAAACTGAGTTTTTTTTATTAGAAAATAAAACGGTGTTCGTTCATATTGTTGTTTCAAAGATCGACTTTCTGAATAAATAGAGAACAAAGGAATTCGCTATAATATACACAAATGGATTGAAATAAACCGAAGATTTTTGTGATCTCAAAGAAAACGAACTCTATCTGGCATTGTGCCAGCTAAAGGTGACACTAATGATGAAGAAATAAATGCATGTATTACAATAAATCGTAATGCCCGTTGGTACAGTATATGCAAATGTAAACATGAATATTGTAACGCATTACATTCAGTGTACGATCTTGCCAACTAATTGAACATGCTGTTTTAACACCTTCAAGAGTCGATAGCTATTCTTAAAATTCATTCTTTGTTTTATAATCTCGTTGATCTAAACGTAGTATGTGGTTCTCTCGATGGCGTAACAACAATCCAATATCTTTTATTAAAAAAAGATACGAAATAAATCTATTTTTCTTTGTAATTGCGTAATGCTATGATAAATATATCAATGGGTCATCGATGTTTTTTTTTAATTCGAACGAGTATATAGAGTACAATTCCACAGGATGCTAACGGTTTTGGTGCCTATAGATCTTTCATTGCTAAAATCTCGAATGAAAGAGAGTAAAAAAAACTATTGCGCATATTGTATATAACTTTTCATGATTTGACTCAATTAAAAAAATAATTAATATTTTTGAGGCTTCTATGATCTATTATATGAGAGTACTGTCAGAAGAAAAAAAATTGATAATAACTTTCCTTTGAATAGAAATGACCTGTTCATAGAGTACAGACAGTGATTACACGCACAATTACCTTTTATTTGTCTGATTTAATCGGAGTCGAGTTTTATATTTTTGTATTAGCTACACAATTTCTATGTCATGCAACAGTGCATCAAGAAGTGAGTAAAAATGATACTTACTATTAATTACTGCTGCATAAAACAATCGTGTGTGACGTTTAAAATATTTGAACTGAGTACAATCAATTTTTTATATAATTTATAAAATAATTCGTTGTCTACGCATTTCATAGTTTGATGAAGGAATTTAATATTTACTGAGATATTCTCTTATCAACTATATACTATATATATATATATATATACGTAGAATAGTTTGAAAACGTCATAGCCAATGGTTGCTGTTTGTTATGAGTAATGCCGATAAAATAATAGAATATAATGTGATGTTTTTTTTCTATTTTCGTTTAAGTCAATAAAGAGGTGATCTGTATTTTGACTCAACATTTACATTTTCTATTGGCAAAAAATGATATCATGACATGACGAATGTTTACTGAAGATATGATTTTTTTTCTCCTGATTTAAATTGCGGTCCAAATGTAAACGCGATTAAAAATGCGAAATGAGAAAAAGATTAACATTTAGAAGAATAGAAATTAATTGTAAGTATTCTGCATTAAACACTAGTTATACAACCATTACCGGCACAGACACTATGTGACATTCAATGTTCAAATATGCTATCAAAGAAAATCGTTTATATTCAATGTTATCATCATTAATTCTTCATAATGGACAATGCATATGGAATCGTATATACGTATTTTTGTCATAGAGCACAATCGTCATGACATTAAACTCTTATAATAGAGAAAGGTTAATATGGTATCCTCGATGATTGTTCTATGGAAATATCAAATCTATCACTTCCCTACAAATATGATTGCAATTGTAGGAGTACGTTTACTCATATTTGCACATGCACACCCTCAGAATTTTGCTGAATCATAGTATTTTTAATATTTCTATTGATTTTTTACTCCTACAAAAAAAAGAAAGAATAATTTTGTTTTCGTCACTTCTGCGTTCTTTTCCTCTTTCATGTTGTCATTGTGTTGACACACATGACGCGTGTACAAGCATTATCAGAATAGAAAACAAAAATGTGTCATGCAAAGACGTCAGTATAGACTTATCTTGACTAAGCTTACATTATGACACCTTATACGTGGAGGAGTTTGAGAGAACGAAAGAAAATTTTCTCTCTCCGCCAAATTGTATAAAAGTCATGTCAATATGCCCATTTTGACCAGTAACATCATCGAATTCGATCATTGAAAACTAACACACTTCTAATTATGTGTATGAACACTGAGAATACTAATGACGGACATGAAACAATACCGAATGACTCTATGAGTACGAACTATGTCTCTCAAATGAACATAGAAAATCAGTATGAAAATTCATCATCTAATGCTAGTCATCATCCTCATGATGAAAACGTGGAAAGTATCATTGAATTTGGCCCCATTAAAGTTAAACAACGTAACAAACCTGCACTAACGTTATCTACAGGACGGCGTTCGAAATACGAAACTTTAACTCCTGAAGAAGATCAAAAACGAATTATTCGACGTGCTCGTAATCGTCAAGCTGCCGAACGTGTACGTATCAATCGTTTAAACATCGAACAACAATTACAAAATCAAATCCATCAACTAGAATTAAAAGAACAACAATTGAATCATATAATTCAAAGACTGCATCAACGAAAACTCCAGTTACAATCACGCGTATTTACTCATGAAAAAATGTGTTCATTCCACATGTCATCTACTATTCAACCTAATCTCAATACAACCGTATCTTCTGGTACATTTGCTCTTCCTATGCAAGCAACTAAGGAAACAACGACAGTAGATGATAATATTCTAGATAATTTATTATTCGAAATTCCGGCACTACCTATACAAAATACTGATATCGATCTCTTGGCGAATATGTCACCTGATGATATCGAAGATTATTTAATCAATCCATAAAAAAATACCATGCAAGTCATTTGTCTGCTCTTTTTTTTCTGCGTTATTACTAATGTGTACTCAAATTATTAAAAATACACACAAATTTTGATTTATCTATGCGTGCAATTATACATGTATTCAATCGAGTTTGTTGCCTGATACAAGCAATAATCATTATGATACGATCGAATTAGTAATAAACAAGTCACAATAGTATGAATAATGTTTTCCTTTTCTTTTTCTTCGTCATCATTCAACAAACTCGAACATTATGAATAATCATGTATAATGTATATATATAATATTTCTATATTGAAAATGAAATTTTTAGTTTTTTAGTTGACTGCAATAAAAAAAAAGATTTGTGACTCTCAAAATTCAGTGTACTCAAGCATTTTCTAGATCATCGAAATCAATTTAGGACATTTTGCATAATCGATTGATAAAGCATCTATCTGCTAAACAGAAGAAGAAAAGAGACCAGAATATTAGCCTATTCTAAGCAATACAAAATTCTACATCCTTAAATCTAGATATTTGGAATCAGATTTTCATGAAATGTTCTCCTGACTGTGACCAACAAATTTTATATTTATCTATTGTTTTTTTCTTTTTATAAACTTAGATGAAATAGAAGATACGACTGATAAGCAATCACAACCGATGTTAGAAGAGAGATAACGCTTTTTCAGTGCTCTTCAACTAAACAACTCGCAACATCAAAAACCAAACTAAGCAATTGTGAAAGCGACCTTGCCTCTTCTATTTATACTGTGAGTTGTTTAAAGACTTTTATTTCAAATTAAGACACCTATGATCAAAAATATACATAAAGATACAAGCAACGCTGACCGAGCATCGATTTGCATAATCCTTGGCTGACCATATGGCTATATCCGTAAAACGGCATTATATGGATAGACCATTTTACTAAGGAGTATTACACCGCCGATAACGCGCTGTAGTCTGTTTTTTTTGTTTAAATGCTTGTCAATGACCGACGAAAACTAACATTAAATCCGAAATCCTTGCATCAAAATACTTTTTACCAATTGTTATTAAAAATATCGCTGATGAATTGTTAACTATTAATTATTAATAATTAGTAAAATTTAACTACAATTTTGAGTACCTCGACCTCATTTACCTAGGATCCAATTATTGCCTGATCTTTAATGATTAACAACAGGTATGTATTATCTAGATGTTATTTTGATCTTGCGGACACACTTAAATTCATTTTGTATTCGATGAACGAATTGTTTTGGTTGGTGCTTTGAATGACCATGAATGAGCTTTCGAAATAAGTTGTATCCAAATAAGAAACTATTCGTAGGGAGTGAATGGTCACCCTCAACTGTCACACTGTATCGAATAGATCGAGTGAATTCAGTAGAATCAGAAAAAGTAGGATGACAAATTGTGAGATTCTTTTACTTTTATGTTTTGAAAAAGAGAAAAACAATGATGAATAATACTAATTTGTTGCTTATAGGGAAAGTTTGAGTTGACGAGTCAATATCTAAATAAATTGATGCTGTTTCATCGTTTTCGACGACATAGTTGCCCGTTCGATTATCAAATCTCGAAACTGAAAATGTAATTAAATTAATTGTCAAGTTTGATGTGAAAGTCATCGTTTGTATTTGTACTGTTTGATTAGTAAAATTTAAATCTGTTTCTATTAGAAAATCTTGAGTATCGATGATTTGAAAACGAAGATGATGAAAACCTGATTGTGAACTTTGAATAATCGAAGTCAATTGGACTGTTTGTCCTGGTTGAACAATTCTCGGTCGATTGATTAATTCAATCGAATAGATTGTTGGAGAGAATAATTGTTTTTCAATTCGTTGAAGATAATTTCCATTTGATAATTGAATTGTTGTTTGAATTCGAAATTTTTCACGAGGAATTTGAATTTGTGTCAAAGATCCGTAGGAATCGATTTGATTGGCTGAATAAATCGAAAGAATTCGACCGAATTCATCGATGAGAGAAATGTTTAAATGAGAATATTGAAGATTTTCACAAGTTGTTTGTACGGAAAGGTTCGAATTTTGAATCGGTTCAGTGGTTAATTGAGTGAAACCATTTGTTTCTGTTGGAATTTGAAGAATTGATGAACAACTTAGATTTGTATTTGCATGAATTTGAATATCCAATGGAGAACTGAATGTTATTGTCAAACGCCATCGACCTGAAATTGGTTTTGTTATTTTCCAATTCAGTAAAGATTTCGTTTTATTCAATTGATAAAATGAATTATTCGGTGATTGTAATTGAAATTGAGATTGATTATTCGATGTCGAGAGAATATCAATGAAAAGTGTGTCGATCCATGAATCGACATAGAAATCAATCGATGTTGAAGAATTACATTTAGAAATAAATAAACTTTGAAAATTTGTCCACTGAAATCGATGAAGAATAAATTCTGAAATCATCGATTGATCACCATCGATAATTGGAATTGCTAATCCACCTGTGATCCATGGTAAATCATTTTCGAATTGTTGAGACAATTCAATAAATGAATAGATCACTGTCGCTTTATTTCGAACTAAAGCACGAACTTGAAATTTCATATTTTCATCATTAGCAAATGAATCGGTGAATGTATAAATAATCGATGCATATTCACAGATTTTCAATGCTTCGATTAAACTATGAAAATACATTTCACCAACGAGAGACTTCGGAACTAATTTTAGCTGTAGATTTTCAATTGTTTGGATTAAATCATTTGGATTACGAGTATTCAAGAGAAGTTTCGCTTGAGTGGAATCGAATTGAATTAAAATGTAATTATATGGACCATACTTAAATGATTGATATTGATTGATAATAGTTTTGGAAATGTTTTTTGCTAAATCAAAGAAATTGACAGTTGAATAAGTTGTATCAATACAAATCACAAGGCTGTTCAGTCGTGGTTTTAATGTTAAAAATTGTCCAAAATCTTCATCACCAATTTGATTTCTAAGTTGATTGAGAACATTGACAGTCGCTTGATAAGCCATTGAAGCAGCACGTGCATGTAAATGTCCGTGACTTGCTTTGAAATTATCTTTATTAATTCCTCCTGTTGGTTCGTCGTCTGATGTTGAATCGAATGTTCCACCATGAGAACATTTTCCTGATGGTTTCTTTCGTTGTAAAAGATTCAAACCAATCGGAATAAAATATCCACTTGTTAATAATTTCGTTTTTTCAAAATTTGAATCTAAATTCGATTTTGTTTGACAATCATTCTTGTCACAATTGACACATGTTCGTGTTGAAATATCTGCAAATTCATTCGATTGAAAAATTCTCTTCGCAAGAACATCGCTCGGTGAATTCGAACCAATTTCGATGTAATTCGTGTGACTATAAAAATCTTGTAAAGTATGTAACATTTCTCCGAAAGTTTTTCTCGCTTGATCGAAATTATCTCGTTGTTGTTGAATTGTTGCTTGATATCTTTTTAAAATCAATTGTGAACCTTCAATAAATGATTCACTATCGAAATGTGTGTCATCTTCGAGCATTTCTTTCAGATCGATTTTTGTATTTGCTGATGCTATTCGATCGATTGTATGACTGAATTCATAGGGATTAGCTGTGTATTTCGATGAACTTTGAAGAAGATTTATAATATCAAATTGGCATTCGGCATTGGTTTCATCGAATCGAGATTCTAAATAATCTGTATTGATTTTATAATAAGTTGTTAGATAATCAATTGTCACACGACAGAGAGCGCAAATTGTCATACTGTAATGAGTTCGATCTTTATTTGACGAACGACTCGATGCTAATTCACGAAATCCAGCATCAAATGTTAGACAGGAACTTATTAACAAAACTGTTCCGAAACTAAGATGAAGAAATGACATTTCGGATGAAAAGAAATCGATTGGTGAAAATGTATTTATATGAAAATGATGATTAATCATGAAACCTTCTTTTCAAAAAATTCGATTACTCATAAAAAGAAAAGCAAAGTCTTTGCAGTAAACTAAAACAAATACAGAAAATGATTCATTCGCCAGTAATGTCGAACTTCCAACTTGAATTCAAGTTTTAAATTCGACATATATGAAGTGTGTAACACTTATTATTCATTTGACCTACATCGTTGAGGCTCTTTCACGATCTTTATTGGTGAATTAGTCTGTAAATATGAATGCATCTTGGTGTAATATGGATTTAATGGATTATTTTTCAATAATCTGGATCAGGCCACAGTGGCTGTCTTTCTTGTGACATTTCTGTTTAGTAATGACACAAATAAATGCAATCGATACTGAACATGAAGAATTAATTGTAAGACGGTGATTTGAAATTCATCGAATAAACTATTTTGTTTAGCATGATGCTCAATTAGATTACTATGGTATTCGTTTAGCTACATGCTCATCGGATAAAAGCATAAAAATCTTCGATGTGTCGAATAATCAACAACGTTTAATATCAGAATTGAAAGGGTAAAACGAAAACGAAGGTTCTGTTTGGCAATTATCATGGTCACATCCGACCTTTGGCAGTTTATTAGCATCGTGTTCATACGATCGACGTACGTCTTCGGGTAGAATTTCGAGAAAACGAACAAATGATGAAAAGAAAATTTGAGTATTTGCAGTGAATACTGTTGCATGGGCACCTTATGAGTATGGATTAATGTTGGCTTGCGGAAGTTCAGATGGATCGATTTCGATCGTGAGTTCAACAGGTGATGGCCGATGGACATCAAAGAAAATTAATGATTGTCATTCAGTAAATTCGAGCTCGTTTTATTCATCAGATTGATTCGCTTTGTGGTTTGAATATATTTAGCCGGGCGTTAATGCAGTTAGTTGGGCATCGGCAATTCTTCCTCAAACAAGTGACGATGCCGGTATTCAAGGCACGTCTGGTGAACCTGTCAAACATTTTGTTTCAGCTGGTTGTGATTGTTTAATTCGTATTTGGAAGTGGGATGATGAAGTCAATTGACTAGTTTCGATTGTACGAAATTCGATTATTTAGAGAACAAGATGATGGTTGGATTGAAGAAGCTCATCTCGATCAACATGGTGATTGGGTTCGAGATGTAGCTTGGGCACCGACATTTAGTTTTAACAAAGATAAAATTGCCAGTTGTTCACAAGTAATGGTTTCCTTCGATTCAAAGAAAAAAAGTTCATTTCTCGATTTTCGTTTAGGATGGTCAAGTTCCTTTATTGGTTTCTTAAGTCTTTTTAGCGAAAATTTCTTCTTTCTTTCTCTGTTCATTCGTTTGTATATTTGTTCTTTTGATCTCATAGGTAAACAGATAGACAAACGATCTTTTTTTCCGATGATCTTCCTTACAGTCGAGGGAATAATTAATTTGACAAGTGCTATTTTTTGTTCTTACAACTGATTATTAACTACGTATACAAATCTTAAGAAATGTTCTTTTCAAATTATCGGATATAATAGTTTACTATATTATTATCGTCCTGCATGATTTCTCTTAGATATTCTGTTCTTGTTTAATAAGCACATCCATTGAAAACCTGCACTGATCGAACACTTGATCTATCATTATTTTCTGCTAATTATATTGTCAAAGAAACGTCTCATGACAGTTGAAATTTACATAAACTAGAAGAAAAGATAAAATTAAAAAGAAAGATTTTAACGTTAAATATCCGATACACACGATGCTTCAGAACTAAACATTGACATAGTTGGTACTAAAGATGGATGTCGATTTTGCCCATGTGGTAAACATGTATTCATTGGTCTTGTTGTTATTGATAAACGTTGATGATCAATAGTCGATTGTTTTGTTTGATTATCTGGCGAAATTACTTCCATTTGTATTTTGATTTTTTTTGAAGAACCAATATTATTATTATTATTATTATTGTTATTATTATTTAACATTGTATTTCGTTTGGCTAGATTTTTTTCATGTAAATATTGGTTATCATTTGTTGACGATAAACAACAATAGAAAACGCGTTTAAAACTCAAACGAAAGATTTCACTTAGAAATGCGTATAAAATTGGATTTGTGGATGAATTAACAAATAATAGAAATTGTGTTACACTCGATATTTGTACGAGAATAAAAGTTGCTTGACGAAAAAAGTCAATTGTCATTAATAATTGAAATGCCCAATATGGCGAACAACAAAAAATATGTACACCAATAACAGCAAGAACTAAAACAGATACTTTACGTCTTGTATGTATCGATGTACGTGAACGACGATGTTGTTGAGAAACTCGATATTTTAAACGATAGACTATTTTTATATAGAAAACAATCATAAAACTTAACGGAATCATAAATGTTATTATTGATGTATATGCAAGAAATATTCGATAGAATACAACTGAATCATTAAATGGAAAATTAATTGTACATTGAACTTTTATTGTTGAACCTAATTGATTTGATGTTGTTGTTGTAAATATAATTATAGGTAACATAAGTATAAACGAAAGAATCCATGTCAAAAATAATAAAACATTTGGATTCACACGTGATCGCCATATGATTGATTTGCTCGAATGACAAACGGCTAAATATCGATCGAATGAAAGTAAAGCTAAGATTATGATTGACGTATATTGATTAACACCCTGCGTTAGAAAAAATAATTTACATACGAAACTACCGAATATCCAAGCTTGTGTTATTAATGATGAAACAAAAAATGGAATACCACTTAGAAAGACAAGATCAGAAAGAGCTAAATGTAATAGATATGTATTCGTTACAGTTTTCAATCGACCATAATTTAAAACAACATAGATTACAAGCAGATTTCCCATAACACCGATAAACATAACGATAATTAATAAAACGGAAAATATAGTTACGAATAACTGATTTTCAATAATTGTTTGATTAGATAATAAAAATGATTCATTCATTCTATGTTTTCGTTTTTTTTCTAATTCTAAAACATAAAAATAATAGAACTAATAAGGTATTCTGATGTAAATTTCATCTGTATATTGCTGTAGGATAATAGTATAAAGCAGAAGAAAAAGAGAACCGAGAAATCGGAAGTTTGACGAATGGAAAAAAGAAAGTGTTTTACGTATCTCTTTTTTTCTCTTAACTTTACAAAAATGAACCATCAAAGATAGATTCAAAGTTATTTATTAGAGTTCTCTTTAATTAATACCAGTCAACTAAGCGAACAAAACCGAACGAATACCGTCAATTCATTATTTCTTTCTTTAGTATTGTCGAATGATAAGATTAAAAGTAAAGATAGACATTGTTGTTTTTTTATCTATCTTAAGAAGATTCTAAGCACGATATCTAGTTGTTCATCATGTTTGTCTACCGCACTTTTATTTTCCAAATAATCATAATTTGAAAGAAAGAAAACTGATGCGACTTATTGTATGAAGACGTAGAAAATCTAGTTGGGTGACAAGGATAATCCTCGACGAGCAAAAAAAAAGAAAGAATTCTATAGGCTTAATTATACAAATACGAAGACTTGTCTGATTGAAAATTCTGTGAAACGAGCCTATTAACTAACTTTAAATTCTCCATGACATTGAATACATTTTTTTTTATTTAGTTATTCTTCTCCGAAAGGAAGCACATCTATTTGCCTCGAATATTTCAATAATTACCCTACATTAACTAAGCTGTCATCTTTAATGTTCATGGTAGCGAAAATGTTTTCAGAATAATAAATCTATCTCAAAACGTTTGTTGTTTTTTTCTCTCTCTCTCTCGATTTCCCTGTCCTCCTTATGCTGTCTGCATTTTTTTTTGTGCTATGATCGATAATGAATAAACATAGACGCTAAACGCCAACTGCTTGTCCCCAGTCGGTTTTATTCTTTTGTAACATTTATATGCTATCGAAACGGAAAAAAATATGTCTCATCAACGGATATTCATTGTGTGCATGTGCTTTTTTCATGTCACATCCGATCACTAGTTCGTTTTTTCCTGTTTTCAGTCTATTTTCATCATGTATCACATGTTGCCAGCCTATACTTATATATTCCGTACCAATTTCGATTTATCGTTTTGTTAGTTTCTGGCACAGAATAATTAATAAACACATATGTATATGTATATATATATATATTTATACACAAAAAGCAATGAACGAAAAAGAAAAACAAATAAAGAATAAAGATTTGTTGTTGTTGTTGTTGTTTTCGCATATACAATGAAAAGACATAAGACTGAAGTAGATTCAAAGAAACAGAGAGAGAGAGAGAAAAGGAGCTAATGTTTTTGTTTTTTTTTGTACCAAATCAATCATCATATAATAATATGGTAATAATTGATATTAATTGCCAGAAGAATTTTTGTTTTAAACATCTCGACTCTCATAGAATAGAATATAGCTAGTTTCGGATTGACGACCTAGATCATGCGAAACACCATAGAATTCTTCAAAATTGGACGGATCAAGTCGCTAAAAAAAAAGGAAAAAGTTTCACATTTGCTTTTATTCAAGTGATATTTTCGCTTACATCAACAGTTTCATCATCAAAGACTAACCATGAACCATCTCGTTTAACAACGGCTATGTAATGTCCACGATTAGGTCCAATTCCGCAATGTACAACAAGCGAAACAAGATCATAAATACGATCATTATTTGTACAGTCTTCGGACTAATTTCAAAATAAGAACGAGAGTTTAATAGAAATAAAATTCAATTGTTATCATACCGTATTTAATAATCGAAGTTCAAAGGGAAAAACGACTCGATAAGATAATTTTTTATATTGTTTAAAAACTTCAAAATATTTAAAACGTTTTAAATGTAATGCTAAAATTTTTGGTAGTTTTTTAATTCGCATTCTATTGAAACAAAAAACAAGGCAAATAATTTAATTATAACTAGTTCTGTTTGTTTTTGTTTCGAACCGTTTTGTTGCTTCTTGTTTACTCGAACATGTTTCACAGTAATATTTCGATTCGCCGGATAGTGTTTCAATATTACTAAACACTCGTAAACACGTTGTTATCGATGTATTTTCTTCGACATCAATTGATAGATCAAGAAAATTCTCATCTTTACTGCTGACCTAAAATCAAATGTCATGAATTTTCTCCGTAATCGGATTATTTCCGTCTGGCATACCGTTTCACAATTGAGACATTTAGTTGTCGAAACAAGTGTGCCTTGAAAAAGTTCATGTATCCACGTTTCATCGGCTGATGAATTCGACATTGTTGCATCACCGTTTGTATTCATTGAGATTCGATTTGCTTGTCCATCGCCATTGCACTGCGTATGATTCGTCATCGCAGCAATACTATTCGATTTACTTCGTTGTTTTTCATGTTTATCTTTTTCGTCTTTTTTCTCGGCTAAATATCGAACATGACAAATACAACGATTCGAATTTTTCGAGTCAACCTACCGAGTAATATATCACCGCACGTATTTAATAGATGGTTAAGAAATTCATGTGCATCTTGTTGCATATCATTATCAAATGTGCCTGAAAAGCAAAAAGCAAAATCAAAATCGAATTCGTTCTTTGTTTTGTTTTGTCTTACTATTTTCTTTCCGTAGTTTGTTTATGAATTTTTTTGGTTGTAAGGCACCTGTCCGACGTTTGCCGGCGACGATCATGTGAAATAAATCGGCGAGACATGTGAGAAGATTTTCTTTTTTATTCTTTTGTGTCAATCGATAGTTTAAAACACGTTCTCGAAATGGTTTACAAAAATACAGAGCTTGAAGCACCGAATTGCAATAACACGTATTGCCAAACTAAATCGAAGAAATTTATTTTTTCAATGAAAAAAAACCTTTTCTTGTTTTCAACGTACATTGACGAGTCCAAGATAGTGTTCAGTTGTATTTGGCTCAACTAAAGTCTGGCCAGTTGCATCGGATGAAACTCCGTGACCCTAAATAAATAGAAAATTACAAGAATCAAAACTCAACAATTCAATTACCATTTTAAAACAAAACATTTGCTTGATTTAAAGAAATTTTTTTTCGCAACATAGGAAATCTAGAAAAACAAACGAACGAAATGAAACTAAGCGGAATTTATTTTTATAATGACTATTAAAAGCAATTGATTATTATACAGAGAAAAGGAAAGAATTTATTTAAATATTTTCGCTCTGAGATGATTCATTGATTGGATTTTCTTCTAAAAACCGGATATTTCCTAAACAAAGAACAAATTTTCTTTTATCAATCAAAAACTTTTCATTCAACCTTTATGATGAGTATTTTTTAATGTCAATAAATCAGATTTTATCTTCAATTTCGATATTTCAATACGAAATTGTGCACTAAAAAGAAAAAAAAACAACGAACACAAATCGAATTACATGTTCATTTAATCAATTGACTAATTACCGATCTTGAGGATCATTTACACCCATTTCAAGTAAGAGATTATCATTTAACATAAATAGAGTTCGTCCTATTCAAAGAATAAATACTTCGAAATGAATGATTTCGTGTTTTTTTTTTGTACCTCGAATTCCGTGTGTTTTAAAAAATCCCGCATATTTATTAAACAAATCCGGTAGACTATTTTTCATCCAATGTAAAACTTCGGAATTCGTCCAAAAACAAGCTGCAACACTTGCTGATTTCGGTGGTCGAGTCTAGAATTCCATTTCAATAAAGTTAAATTTTCAAAAAATCAATAATTCATATCTACGCACCGTTGTCGATGTATCCATTCGTTGAAAGAACTTGATCTTAAAATGAGAAGCAGAAAAAAAAACGATCAAATAGATGAAAAGCACATTTTTAAAAAATAAATTCTTTAATTTTCATTGTTCGGTTTTTTTACACATCACAGACAGGTAAAACAAGTCAAGAAGTTTTTTCAATTGTTATTGGTCGTGAACATAATGCACATGTTTGTGTTGCATAGAATGTTTTTTGTAGACATTTTTGATGATATAAATGTGAACATGGTGTTATACAAGTATTGCCAACTGTCAAACTACTATGACATATCGAACAAATATCATTATAATCATCGATTTGTTCTTGATTAGCCAATGGCAATTGACTGACAATTGTCCAAGCTGAACGACGATTATGAAGTATTTGCCAACCACGTTTGACATTTTTAATTATATTCAAATGTGCATGTATAGCAAGCATACACGCACGTATTGCACCACCAGCTTCGTAAAATAAAATATAAAGTCCATTAATAAGAAGAAATACTCCAAGACAAAATTCGCATATCGCTGTTACTGCTTTTATTCGAAAGATATATTCATCGAATGAATCGATATTTGTTAGATAATTATGTGCATCAAGTACATAGAGTGTATATTGTGCTAATGATGCTGTAAGACGAACGATTAATTCTAAAAGAAAAGCTGTTATAGCTAAAAGCCATGTTGAAACACTCATTAGATTCCAAAGAATAATAATAAAAATAAATTGAAGAATTAAAATCGTTACACATGTATAAACATATCGATGTTGATAGGATGAAAGAATTTTTTGATAGACAGTTTTTTCTCTAGAAAAATTCAACAACAAAAAATATTTAAATAAGATGAAATTGAATGAACTTTACTTATTCTGTTCGAAAGCAATATTTTTCGTTACTGTTTGCATAGCAATTTTGAGCAATTGTGGTTCGAGTACTGTATGAAGAAAATGAAGGATAGCGACGAAAAGAAGACTGAATGCTTTCAATAGTGGTATATGTCGACGATCGAGATTTAATTGTGTTATATTCGATTGAAAAAGAAGAAGAAAAAACATTATACCAATAACAGTTCCAATTTGTTCGACTTCTTCATTCCAAAGATGTAACAAACGAAATAAACGATGTGTCAATATTTTCATTATTGTTGAAATAATACACGATAAACTTATTAAACAAAATATTGTTTCAGTTCCATAGAACATCGTTGTAAAATAAATCGTATTTATTAATGTTTCATTTGTATATTCGATTGTCGCATTTTTTACAAATGGTTGCGTATAAATCATTCGTATGCATAGTGGTATAACAGATATTTTAACTAACCAAAACAGTTTTAATAAAGTTAAAAAATGTATATGTTCTTGTAAATAATTTAATAATACTTGTAAACCTAGATTATGATAAATCTGTAGGAGATTTGTTAAAATACCATAACGAAGAAAATGATAGATGCTCTCACGTTGATAGAGAATTATTTCCAATAGATGACAAATCAACCAAAGACAATAGTAGATATTTAAAATGAGACAACTCATTCGTATTGATAGAAAATATCGTGTAAAGAAATAAAGAATTGGTGCACAATAACAGAACGATTTTTGTAGATTATTAATTCGCACTTGTGAACGCATATTTAACATTTGTAAATAAATTAATGAAAGAAGAAATTGAAGAATGAATATATTCCATTGTATGTGTAATTGATGATAATTAAATTGATAATAAAAATAGAAAACATAAAATGATATTGAATAACTATAAATAAGAACAAGTCGTTGATCAGTACATAGTAAAAGTAGAACTAATACCAAAGAACCAAGAATTGGAATTGATAGATGAAGATTTAAATGAATTAATGTGTGAAATAATGAATTATCCAGGAGAGAAATAATTGGTTGAAAGAGTGTTTGATTTTCTTGTTTCAAACGATCAATTGAAAATTGACAAACTCGTTGAATTAAATTGAAAAATTGTTCGGAAAAAAAATAATCATATATCAATAGAAATGGTATTCGTAATAAACAATATTGAATATAAAGAATTGTGTTTTGAGGTATTAAATATTGAAGAAATTCGAAGAAATTCTTTTGTTCTGATGTTGTTTCAACTGGATAATGTTCATCATTGAGAACGATTTCATCGGATTCATCGTCACTTTCCATTTTTTTCTATGTAAAAAAAATAACAAACTATATTTTCAATGAAGAAATTCTAATGAACAACGTCATCGTGATTGGTCGATGCAGATAGACCAATGAAAAACAAGACATTCGTAATGGTTGCTTTCCGCCTCTCGCTGCTCTATTTACTTTTTTTCTCTTTTTTGGTTAAAACGCAGAAAAATGTCAGCTGGAATTCTAAGTGCAAAGTCTTTGCAATGGATTTTGCGTTCAGCTAATTCGGTTCGTTCAGCTTATTTACTCGTGCCAACAAGCTCGACGAATATCGAACAAAAACGTTCGGTTTCATGGTATTTAGGTAAAGAAGAACATCGAAATCATCTATCACAAGCTAGTTATTTCTATTCGAATCCTGAATATGCACAATGGAAAGAAAAACCATTTCGAAATGGTGAGATTTGCGTGTTCCTTTCGAAAAATCGATTTGTTTATTCTTGTCTATAGAATTAATGGTTGAAACACCACCGAAACGTAAACTACGTAATTTTAAAATCAATTTCGGTCCGCAACATCCAGCAGCTCACGGTGTACTTCGATTGATTGTTGAACTCGATGGAGAAGTTCGTGTGTTTAGTTCATTCGTTGAATGTAAAACGAAACAATTTTGCATTTCAGACTGTCTTACGAGCTGATCCACATATTGGTCTTTTACATCGTGGTACAGAGAAACTCTGTGAATATAAAACCTATATTCAAGTATACGAAGGAGCTAATTATTTAAACAAATAAAAACAAAGGAATTTTATTATTTAGGCTTTACCATATTTCGATCGACTTGATTATTGCTCAATGATGACAAACGAACAAGTTTATTCATTAGCTGTTGAACGACTTTTAGGAATTGAAATTCCTCCACGAGCAAAATATATTCGAAGTAGATTTCAATTCATTCATTCATTCATTCGAAAAATAAACAATTTCTTTTAGCTTTAATGGGCGAAATGACACGTATTCTCAATCATACATTAGCCGTTGGTTGTCACGCACTCGATGTCGGTGCAATGACACCATTTTTCTGGCTATTCGAAGAACGTGAAAAGGTTCGATCGAGTTTTATCGCGAGAAAAGAACAAAAATGACTTGTTCGTATTGATAGATCGCGGAATTTTATGAAAGAGTTAGCGGTGCTCGTATGCACGCTGCTTATGTACGTCCAGGTGGTGTTGCATTCGATTTGCCACTTGGCTTTATGGAGGACGTACGAAATTGGTGCGAAGGATATGCACGTCGTATCGATGAAATCGATGATCTTTTAACAGGAAATCGTATTTGGACGCAACGAACAGTCGGCATCGGTGTTGTAACAGCTGAAGAAGCGCTTAATTTAGGCTTTTCAGGTGTTATGTTACGAGGTTCGGGCATTAAATGGGATATACGAAAAACACAGCCATATGATGCTTATGATCAAGTTGAATTCGATGTGCCAATCGGTGTTAATGGTGATTGTTTCGATAGATACGTTTGTCGTATGGAGGAAATGAGACAAAGTTTAAGAATTATGGAACAATGTATTAACAAAATGCCAGCTGGAGAATATAAAGTAAATGAAAAATGAATTAGAATTTGTCGTTTTGAAAAATGGATGATTTTTTAAGGTTGATGATCATAAAGTTACACCACCAAAACGTGCCGAAATGAAGGTAGATTTTTTTTGTTTGTTGAATTAACAAAAAATATATTATTTTTTCCAGGAATCTATGGAAGCGCTTATTCATCATTTCAAACTTTTTAGCGAAGGTTTCGTCGTTCCACCCGGTTCAACATATACTGCCATTGAAGCACCAAAAGTTTGTTGTCACCGTCGAGAATTCTTGTTCATTTTAACGAAATTCATTTAATCTAGGGTGAAATGGGTGTTTATCTTGTTTCCGATGGTACATCAAGACCATATCGAGTTCATATCAAAGCTCCGGGTTTCGTTCATTTAGTAAATAGACAAAAACAAAAGAAATTTGCTAGTTTAGTTTTATTGAAAATATGTAATTTTAGGCTGCACTCGATCGTATTGCTCGTCGTCATATGCTTGCTGATTTAGTTGCTATCATTGGTACACTGGATATTGTCTTTGGTGAAGTTGACCGTTAAACACCGAAAACTTTCTTTCTCCAGCTGTATATTGAGTATTTGGCCCTTTTAGAACGATCCATCGTTTAGAAATCACTTTTTTTTCTTCTTTATTTCTTCTTTCTTTAATAAAAAAATACACCTTACCAAAACAAACAAATACTGAACAAAGTTAGTATGCATAGACGAAAAATATTCGGCGAGACGAATGAATTCGCTCGTGCAATTCGACATTGAAATAAATGAAAATGAGAGTTTGTCGAGAGATTTCTTTTGAAGATTTCCCATTGAGAATCGATTATATCACCAGTAAAAAAATCGTTTTCATCAAGAAATGGATATTCATAAGCGGGCCGACAACGGCATTTGTATTGACTCAATTGAAAACCACGACCAGCTAACGGTTCACACTAAAAATCAAATGAGATAGTGTTAATTTATATTCTATTTCTAAAAGAAGAAAAAACATACGATCGTGCTTTCCTGATCACAATGATGAGTATTTTTGAATGCATTGGGGACATGATACGGCATTGAACATTGATTGATATCTAAATAACTAAGTTGCACATCGACACGTACAACACCTCTAGAATTAGATTTGGATTACATTTTCGTTATGATAAATAGAAATTTTTACTTGAATTCAATATGAATTCCAAGTGAATCAAGACCAAAAAAAGGCACAGAATAGGTTACAATCCATTGACGTGGCAGAGTATAATTTCGACTGCATTGAAATGTTGGTGCAAACCATTGACCATGTCTTAACAAAAATAAAATACCAAGATTTATTCGAATTCATTCGTCTTTCGTTTACTTCAATTCAGGCGCGTATGAATGCAATGGAAATCCAGATTCATGATGAACTAAAGCATTGCCTGTATAATCCGACCGAATCAATAATTTCAACCAATATTCTGTCAGTTGCGAACGATCTGTATTCGTTGCCCATCGAGCTTTGATCGTCTGAGAACAAAAAACAAGAATTTCGA
>Ga0209922_100810_pt1 | contig 34105 bp, 34 predicted proteins | sample ThiBiot_500_biof_FD_183946 | JGI IMG/M metagenome (GOLD analysis project Ga0209922, IMG submission 183946) | Wastewater bioreactor microbial communities from Cape Town, South Africa - Thiocy_expt_500_biof (SPAdes) | ecosystem: Engineered > Bioreactor > Thiocyanate-remediating > Anaerobic-Aerobic ... | reverse complement strand
CCACAGCGGCGACCCCGCGCCCACCGCCGCCGCCGAGACGAGTTCGGGCGCGAGTTGGAGCAGCGCAGCCGCACCGAGCACGACCGCGAAGAACACGAACAGCGGGAGCGCCGGCTGCGCGAGCCGCACGGTCCTCCCGCGGATGAAGCCCGTGGCATCGCCGCCGCGCTTCGTCCACGACGCCCACCCGGCCGCCGACGCGAAGCCGCCCACGACGAAGAAGAGCGGCATGATCTGGCCGATCCAGGTCGCCGTGGTGAACCACGGCTGCTGCTCGGCGGGGCGCGATGCGACGAGCGCTCCGTCCGGCCCGGGCCCGATGCCGACCTGCAGTAGGTGCACGACGATCACGAACAGCACGCACACGACGCGCGCGAGATCGAGGGTCAGGTCACGACCGGACAGATCCGGGCGCACTGCAGGGGCGGAGACAGCGCTCATGCCCCCCATCATCGCGTGCCGTGGCACGGATGCCGGATTGTCAGCTGGCGAGGACGTCGTCCAGCACACCCGAGGCGTGCTCTTCGTCGGCCTTCAGCGCGAGCGCGATCTCGGAGACGAGGATCTGGCGTGCCTTCGCGAGCATGCGCTTCTCACCGGCGGACAGACCGCGGTCCTGATCGCGGCGCCACAGGTCGCGCACGACCTCGGAGACCTTGATGACATCGCCCGAGGCGAGCTTCTCGAGGTTCGCCTTGTAGCGGCGCGACCAGTTGGTCGGCTCCTCCGTGAAGGCGGCGCGGAGCACGTCGAACACGCGCTCGAGACCTTCCTTGCCGATCACGTCGCGAACGCCGACCAGATCGACGTTGTCCGCCGGGACCTCGATGATGAGGTCTCCCTGCGTGACGTTCAGCTTCAGGTACTTCTTGGTCTCGCCCTTGATGATCCGGTCTTTGACCTCGATGATCGTCGCGGCGCCGTGGTGCGGATAGACGACCGTCTCGCCAACCTCAAAAAGCATGCAGTTATGTCCTTTCGGCAACCTCAAGGATACCACAGGGGCCCATACGCTAGAGTTCGCCGGTTCCCCCTTCACGACACGCGGAAACTGCCTGTCGCGCCCCCTAGAATGAGAGCACCACCGTCGACTTCGGCGGATGCCTCGCGCACCGCCCACTGGAGGATCCGTGAACACGCGCCGTCTCGCGTCCGTCGCCCTCGCCGCAGCCGTCGTGCTCGGCACCACCGGCTGCAGCATGATCTCGCCGCAGGCGACGACGATCCCGTATTCGGCGGCCGACGGCGTCAACGTGCCGGCATCCGGCCCGCTCAAGGTCCGCAACGCGCTGTTCGTCGCGAACGAGGACGGGACGACGGCGAACTTCCTCGCCGCGGTCGTGAACGACACCGACAAGGCGGAGACGCTGCTCGTCGGGGTCGACGGGACCACGAAGCCCATCCGGGTGGCCGCGCACTCCAGCGTCAGCCTCGGGTACGACAAGGCCGAACCGCTCGAGTTCACGGGGCTCGACGCGCCCGCGGGCGTCGATCTGTCCACCTCGTTCCAGTCCGGTGACGGCGAGGCCGTCGTCTACGACGTCCCCGTGCTCGACGGAACGCTCCCCTACCTCGCGGACTTCGTCCCGAAGGACTAAGCGCCGCCCACGCGGGCGACCGCACCCGACCGGTGACCGCCACACGCGCCCGGTGCGCCGCGCGGTCACCCGCACCGGCCCACCGCGCGCCCACTACGCCTCGAAGCGGTACCCGAGCCCCCGGACCGTCAGCAGCATGACCGGCTCCGACGGATTCAGCTCGATACGCGAGCGGATGCGCTTGATGTGCACGTCGAGCGTCTTCGTGTCGCCGAAGTAGTCGCTCCCCCAGACGCGGTCGATGAGCTGGCCGCGAGTGAGGACGCGCCCGGCGTTGCGCATGAGCACCTCGAGCAGCTCGAATTCCTTGAGCGGCATGGGGATCGTGGTGCCCTCGACGGCGACCGTGTGACGGTCGATGTCGAGCACGACGCGGCCGCCGTCGACGATTCGCTCGTCGAGTTCGACCTCGGCGGTGACGGTGCGGCGCAGCACGGCCCGCATGCGGGCGAGGAGTTCGCGCGATGAGTACGGCTTCGTGACGTAATCGTCGGCTCCGAGCTCGAGCCCCACGACGATGTCGACCTCGGAATCCTTCGCCGTGAGCATGATGATCGGCACCTTGGAGGTCGTCCGGATGATCCGGCAGACCTCGGTTCCCGGCATCCCGGGGAGCATGAGGTCCAGCAGCACGATGTCGGCACCGCGCGCGGTGTAGGCATCCACCGCGGACGGACCGTCCTCCGCGATCTCCACCTCGAACCCTTCGCGGCGCAGCAGGTACGCCAGCGGGTCGGCGAGATCGGGCTCGTCCTCGACGATGAGCACCCGGGTCATTGCTGGTCTCCCTCCGCCGGCAGGCCGGCTTCCTTCTTCGACTTCTTCTTCGCCTTCTTCTTGCGCGGCTTCGTCGCAGCGCCTTCCGGGGCGGGAATCGCGGGCAGGCGCACGGTGAACGTCGACCCTCGACCGGGTCGCGACCACAACTCCACCTCTCCGCCGTGGCGCTGCACGGCGTGCTTCACGATCGACAGGCCGAGTCCCGTGCCGCCGGTGCGTCGCGAGCGGGCCTGGTCGGCGCGGTAGAAGCGCTCGAAGACGCGCTGCTGCTCGCCTTCGGGGATGCCGATGCCGTGATCGGTGACGGCGATCTCGACGGTCTCCCCGACCACCTTGACGCCGACGCCGACCTGCCCTTTGGGGGGCGAGTACGCGATCGCGTTGGCGACGAGATTCCCGATCGCCTCGGTGAGCACCTGGACGTCGCCGCGCACGTAGGCCTTGCGGGACCCGCCACGGGCGATCTCGATGCCTGCGGCGTGGGCGGCGACCGCCTGCGACTCGATCGCGACGGTCACGACCTCGTCGACCGACACGTCGCGCAACTCCGTGAGGTCGTCGGCGGACTGCAGACGGGAGAGGTTCATGATGCGCGACGTGAGCTGCGCGAGGCGGGATGCCTCGGCGCTCAGCCGGTGCGCGAAGTGACGCACCTGATCCGGGTCGTCGGCGGCCGATTCGATCGCCTCGGCGAGGAGTGTGACGGCGCCCACGGGGGTCTTCAGCTCGTGGCTCGTGTTCGACACGAAGTCGCGGCGCATCTCCTCGACCCGCTCGTGCTCGGTGATGTCGCGGATGACGACGAGCGTGAGACGCGGTGTGATGACGCTCGCCCGTGCCGTGACGAGCCGCTGCTCGACGCCACGCCGGAGGCGCAGCGTCTCGGTCTCGGAACTCTCCGCACGGCGCGCCGCTCGCACCACCGAGCGCAGCTCATCGCCCGGCAGGGAGTACCCCTCGAACATGCCGAACAACTCCGCAGGCGCCGACACGGCGACGATCTGCAGCGAGGCATCCACCACGACGGCCGCTTCGTCCATGCCCTGCAGCACCGACGCGGTGCCGTCGGGCAGCGCGAGGGATGCCTCGACACGCGCGCGGTCACGGGCCCGCAGCGCGACCAGCACGAGCGAAGCGAGCAACCCGCCGATGACCGCGCCGACGGCGAGCGCAACGGCGGCGAGCTGCGTCGAATCCATAGCCACCAGCGTAGGGTGGTCACGAGTGCGCGAACCGCCGTTCACGAAGATGCCCCGGCACCTCGTCGGCAGTGTTCACCACGGGGGAACCGTCCGTTAACCTTCGGGCGGGAGGATCACCCCGTCGCTGCCCGTCGGGTGGCGCGTTCCCCGCGGCATCCGGCCGCCAGCTACCCGCTCGCTATGAGGAGAGTCCCCCGATGCGCGAAGTGTTCCACCAGTCGCTCGAAGACGTGCAGGCGCGTCTGGTCGAGATCGCCGAACTCGTCACCGTCGCGATCGAGAAGGCAACGCGTGCGTTCGGATCGAGCGACGTGGCGCTGGCCGAAGACGTCATCGAGGCCGACCAGGTCATCGACGACAAGGCGATCGAGCTCGACGAGCTCGCCATCCAGATCCTCGCCCGCCAGCAGCCCGTGGCACGCGACCTGCGCATCGTCGTGGCCGCGCTGCGCGTCAGCGCGTCGCTCGAGCGGATGGGCGACATCGCCGAGCACATCGCGCAGCTGACCCGCATGCGCTTCCCCGAGCGGGCGATCCCGAAGGGCCTGAAGGGTACGTTCACCAAGATGGGCGAGCTCGACGTCGAGGTCTCGCGGACGCTCACGGAGCTCCTGCGCACCGAGGACCTCTCGCTCGTCGAGACGCTTCGCGCCCTCGACGACAAGCTCGACGACGGCCACCTCGCGGTGTTCGAGAAGGTGCTGAGCGACAACTGGCAGGGCGAGGCCGCCGCGACGGTGGACGCGACGCTCGCGAGCCGGTACCTGGAGCGTTTCGCCGACCACGCCGTGTCGGTCGCGAAGAAGGTCGCCTACCTCGCGACGGGCGACTGGAAGTCCGACACCGACGCGATCGCCGTCATCCTCGGCGAAGCGACCGCCGAGGCGACCGTCGAGGACTGAGCGCCGCGCAGACACGCAGATACGCGAAGAGGGGGATGCCGATCGGCATCCCCCTCTTCGCGTTCCCGGGTTACTTCTTGCCCTGGTTCGCCACAGCCGCAGCGCCGGCGGCGGCGGCTTCGGGGTCGAGGTACTCGCCCGCGCCGATCGGCTCGAAGTTCTCGTCGAGGCGGTAGACGAGCGGGATGCCCGTCGGGATGTTGAGCTCGGCGATGTCGGCGTCGCTGATGCCGTCGAGGTGCTTCACGAGGCCACGGAGCGAGTTGCCGTGCGCCGTGACGAGCACGGTCTTGCCGCTCGCGAGGTCGGGCTTGATGTCCGACTCCCAGTACGGCAGCAGGCGGTCGATCACGAGCTTGAGCGACTCGGTGTCGGGGACCTCGCCGTCGATGTGCGCGTAGCGCGGGTCGCCCACCTGGCTGTACTCGTCGTCCGCGGGGAGCGGGGGCGGCGGGACGTCGAAGGAGCGGCGCCACAGCATGAACTGCTCGTTGCCGAACTCCTCGAGGGTCTGCGCCTTGTCCTTGCCCTGGAGAGCACCGTAGTGACGCTCGTTGAGGCGCCACGACCGCTTCACGGGGATCCACAGCCGGTCGGCGGTGTCGAGCGCGATGTTGGCGGTCTGGATGGCGCGGCTGAGGAGCGAGGTGTGCAGGACGTCGGGGAGGATGCCCGACTCCTTCAGCAGCTCGCCGCCGTGCGCGGCCTCGCCGCGGCCCTGCTCGGTCAGGCGGACATCCACCCAACCCGTGAACTGGTTCGTCTTGTTCCACTCGCTCTGCCCGTGGCGGAGGAGGATCAGCGTGTAGGGAGCGGTCATGCCTGTCATCCTACCGGCGTGGGCGCTGGCATCATGGGGTGATGACGCCGGAGAAAGTGCCGCCTCGGCGCAGGGTTCCGGGCAACGCGGTCGGCGCCGTGAGCACCTCCTCCGCCGTCGTCGGGCAGATCACGCGCGGCACGACCAACACCAATCGGCTCCGCCGTGTCGACCGGTGGATCGCGCGGCATCCAGCGCTTCGCCGCACCCCCGATCCGCTCGTCGTCGACCTCGGCTACGGAGCGAGCGGTGTCACGGCGTTCGAGCTCGAGGCGCGGCTGCGGCGGGCGCGCGCCGACGTCGAGGTCGTCGGCCTCGAGATCGATCCCGCCCGGGTCACCAGGGCACGCGCGCAGCTCGATGAGGTCCGCGCCGGGCGGACACCCTTCGCCATCGACGCGCGGGTCTCGTTCGCCCGCGGGGGCTTCGAGGTGCCGCTCTCGGGCGCGGCGGGCCGCCGGCCCGCGGTGATCCGCGCGTTCAACGTGCTGCGCCAGTACGACGCCGCCGACGTCCCCGGAGCGTGGGCCCTCATGGCGGCGCGACTGCAGCCGGGCGGGATCCTCGTCGAGGGCACGTGCGACGAGCTCGGTCGGGTCAGCACCTGGATCGAAGTGGGTGCGGATGCCGCACCGCGCTCTCTCACGGTGTCGCTGCGCCTCGCGGGCCTCGACTCCCCCGCGATCGCCGCCGAGCGCCTGCCGAAGGCGCTCATCCACCGGAACGTGCCGGGCGAGCGGGTGCACGCCTTCCTCGCGGCGCTCGAGACCGAGTGGGTGCGTGCCGTCGCATCCTCGGCCTTCGGGCCGGAGCACCGCTGGCGCACCGCGCTGCAGGCGATGGCGGATGCCGGCTGGCCTGTGCAGGGGCGCAGCCGGTGGCGCCTGGGTGAGGTCACCGTGCCCTGGAGCGCCGTCGCACCGGCATGAGCGGAGGGCTCAGGTGCGCGGAAGCGCCGCGCGGGCGTCGGCTGCGGGCATTCCGGCGGCCGTCATGAGGTCGACGGCGAGCGGGCGGAGCGCACCGATGAGGTTCTGGTCGACGCTCGAGCGGCCCGCCGCGACCGCCGCCGGGTCCAGGCGCGACGCGACGGCACGCACCGCCTCGCGTGCGGCCGGCTCGTAGGAGATGTCGGAGATCGACTCGGAGATGAGCCGCGCCCCGGCACCGAGTTCGGCGAGGAGGTCGGCACCGACCGGTCGCGCGAGTCCGTCGTCGCACACGTAGACGACCCGACGACCGATGACGCGGAGGTTGCGGCTGGCGAGATCGAGCTGCGCGCGGATGCGCTCCTGGCGCTGGAACTCGAATCGCTGGCGACGCAGGAACGGCGAGATCCGGGCGATCGCGGCGCCGCTGTCGATCGCGCCGCGCCACGCGTCGAACGTGCGCTGAAGGGCCCGTGCCTTCGCCAGCCCCCGGTCGGCGCGCGTGCGATCGCCTCGGCGGAGCGCCTGCACGAGGGTCGTGACGGCGGAGTCGAAGGCGGCGAGCGCTTCGACACCCTCCCGTGTGACTGCGCGCAGAGGGCTCCGGGGAACGAGCGCGGTCACGAGGAGCGCCGCGACGCCCCCGATGACGCCGTCGACGAGCCGCAGGAACGGCACATTCGCGGGGATGACCATGACGATCGCCGACTGGATGGCCGCCGCGATCGCGAAACCGGGCTGTCCCGAGAGGAAGCGGGCCGCGGCGAGGCTCACCGCGAGCGCGACGCCGAGCTGCCACCAGCCGGTGCCCGCGACGAGCACGATGAGCTCCGCGATCAGGATGCCGAGGATCATCCCGACCACCGTCTCGAGCACACGACGCGGCCGGGCGTCGCGCACGAGCCCGAGGCTCGAGATCGTGACGGTCGCGGCGAGCAACGGCGCGGGGTGGCCGAGCACATAGTGCGCGAACGAGAACGCCCCGGTTGCGGCGATGACGATCTGCACGACGGCGAGCCACGAATCCTGCATCCGGAGCATGCCGCTGCGGAACCAGACCCCCGCACGACCGCCCTTCTGCGTCGTCACTGTGCCCGTCGGCACGGACGGCGTGGTCATCGGCGCCGCCCGTCCGTCACCGTCGGCGCGACAGTCGTGGCAGGCGCGGGACGGCGGCAGTGCGACCGGCATCCGGCGGCACGATCGTCTCCTGCGCCGCGGCGACGTCGCCGTCGGCGGTCGCGACGGTGAGCGCGGCGTCGACGTCGACCGTGCGCTTGACGAGGGCGAGCGCGATCGGCCCCTCCTCGAAGTGGCGGGCCGCAGAGGTCACCGCACCGACGACCTCGCCGCCTGCGGACACCTCAGCGCCCGGCTCGGGCAGCGAAGACTCACTGCCGTCGAGCTGCAGCAGCACGAGCCGGCGGGGCGGATGCCCGAGGTTGTGCACCTTCGCGACGGTCTCCTGACCCCGGTAGCACCCCTTGTCGAGGTGGACGGCGGTGCGGAGCCAGTCGACCTCGTGCGGGAGCGCGCGGCCGTCGGCCTCGCGCTCCGCGCGCGGGCGCCATGCCGCGACGCGCAGCGCGTCGGCGGCGAGCTCTCCCGCAAGGGGCGCGCCCGAGGCGAGGAGCCGCTCGAACGCGTCGACGTCGACGATCGCCTCGGCCCAGTCGCGGCCTGCGCCGGGATGGGGGTCGACGGCGGCGTAGCCCCAGCCGCCGGCGGCGACGTGAGGCCACGGGTCGCGCCAGACGAGATCGGCACCCTCGACGCCGGCGATCGCCGCGCGGGTTCCCCCCACGACGCGATGCGTGTCGGAGGCATCCCGCGGGTCGACGCGCAACCGGAAGCGCATGCGCGTGAGGAACGTGAGGAGTGCATCGGCCCGCGAGCGATCGACGATGAGCCACGCGGTGTCGCCGTCGTCCACGACGGCCGCCGCATGCTCGACATGGCCCTGCGGATCGAGGACGAGAAGCTCCGTGCTCTCCCCCGGCGCGAGAGCTGCGAGCGCCTGCGACGTGATCGAATCGAGCCACGTGAGGCGATCCGGGCCCGTCACCGCGAGGACAGCACGCGAGGCGAGGGGGGCGACGGCCGTGCCGTCGGCGAGCGCGCGCTGTTCGCGCAGCGGAGAGCCGAGGTGGACGAGGACGCCCTTCTCGACGACGGCGCCCGGCAGCGCCGAGACCGCGTCGCTCATTCCACCCGGGCCAGTCGTGCCGACGCGTGCGAGGCGAGCGAGCCGCCGAGCGCGGCGATGTCCCACGCCCACAGCAGGTGGGCGTCGACGTAGCCGTACATGCGCGTCGCCGAGGCGTACGCCTTGGCGCTCGCGGGGCGGACGATCGCGTCGGATGCCAGGTCGATGCGGGGGCCCTTCACCTGGCCGAGGTAGAGCTCGCTGATGCCGTCGGAGTGGACGATCGCGACCTCGAGGTCGAAGCCGCCCTCGGCGTTGCGCAGGGCCTCGACGTCGTCGGCGGTGCGGGGTGTCTCGCGAGCCTGCGTGGCGGGCAGGAGCGCGGGGCCCGCGTCGGTCGAGCCCTGCGGGCGGGCGAGCCGCCAGTAGCCGGTCTCTGCGACGAGGGGCGTGTGCGGGGCATCCTCGCCCTCGCCGATGATCCACGCCGTCGCGGCGTAGTTCACGAAGTCGCCCCCGTCATGGCTGAAGCTCACGCGGTGCCCGAACTCGCCTTCGAAGCGGTCATCGCCCGCGGAGTAGTCGATGACTCCCGTGCCTTCCCAAACGCCCAGCAGCCACGACAGCGGGACGAGGTCCGCCGGAAGGTCGGTCGGAAGGTCGAACACGGCGCTCAGCGCTGGCCGCGATAGAGGTTCTTGATCACGACGCCCGACACGAAGACGATCGCGAGCGAGGCGAGCGCGAGGAGCCCCACGAAGAAGAGTTCGAGTGCGACGAGGTCCATGGGAACACTCTACTCGCCCGGCGGCGCGTATCAGGTGAAGAGGCTCGCGAGCCCGAGCCCCAGTCCGATGAGACCGACGATGACGAAGGCGCCGAGCGCGCTCGCGGCGACGCGGCGCAGGAAACCCTCCGAGTGGCCCCGCACGAGCTGCACGACGAAGGACAGCACGATGCACCCGGCGAGGCCGATCGACAGCCAGGCGCCGCGCCACTCCGGCGGGGCGAGGATGCCGATGGCGATCGCGATCACCGCGGCGGCGATCCACACGGCGATGATCCCGCCGAGGCCGCTGCGCGGCGCGATACCGGGGAGCGTCATGTCATACATCATGACCGACCCGACCCGCGGATGCACACCGGCGACCGCGGACGGCGGGTGCCCCGCGTGGTCGTAGGATGGGGGCACGGTCCGCCCGGCGGGCCGGAAGGGACCGCATGGCTCAGCTTCTCGTCTTGAGTTCCGCCCTCGGCGGCGGCCCCGTCCTGCCCGCCCTCGAGCTGCTCAGCCACCGGGTGCGACAGATCCCGGCCGAGCCGGCACAGCTCGTCAACGCCCCGAGCGCGGATGTCATCTTCGTCGATGCCCGCACCGACCTCGTCGGCGCGAAATCGCTCTGCAAGATCCTCAACACGACGGGCCTCGACGCCCCTCTCGTCCTCGTCGTCACCGAAGGCGGGCTCACCGCCGTGTCCACCGACTGGGGCATCGACGACGTCATCCTCCTCACCGCGGGCCCGGCCGAGGTCGACGCCCGCATCCGCCTCGCCATCGGGCGTCAGAGCGCCGAGCAGGTCTCGAGCCGCATCCAGACCTCGGGCGTCACGATCGACGAGTCGTCCTATTCGGCGAAGGTGCACGGCCGGCCGCTCGACCTCACCTACAAGGAGTTCCAGCTGCTCCACTTCTTCGCGACGCACCCCTCACGGGTCTTCACGCGCGAGCAGCTCTTGAGCGAAGTGTGGGGGTACGACTACTTCGGCGGCACCCGCACGGTCGACGTGCACGTGCGGCGGCTTCGCGCCAAGCTCGGCGACCTCGAACAGCTCATCGGCACGGTCCGGAACGTCGGCTATCGCTTCAATGTCTACGACGACGATCAGGTCCCCGCTCCGAGGGAGCGCTCGGGAGCCTGACGCGGTTAACGCGCCGGTCACCTGCCCCTGACATGATGAAGGGATGATCGACACGGATGTGATGGATTCGGGTCTCGGCGATGCCGATGACGACGACTTCGACGAGATCGTCGAGAACGACGACTCGCAGCTGCCCGACCACCGCTACATTGATCGCGAGCTCAGTTGGCTCGCCTTCAACCAGAGGGTGCTGGAACTCGCCGAAGACCCGTCGCTGCCGGTGCTGGAGCGCGCGAACTTCCTCGCGATCTTCGCGTCGAACCTCGACGAGTTCTTCATGGTGCGCGTCGCGGGCCTGAAGCGTCGCATCGTCACGGGGCTCGCCGTCCCGACGAACGTGGGTCGTGCGCCCCACGATGTCCTCGCCGACATCTCCGAGTCGGCCCACGCTCTGCAGCTGCGCCACGCCCGGACGTGGATCGACGAGGTGAAGCCGGCCCTCGCGGATTCCGGTATCGAGATCGTCGACTGGGCGGGGCTCTCCGACGAGGAGCGCTCGAAGCTGTACGACTACTTCCAGGCGCAGGTGTTCCCGGTGCTCATGCCGCTCGCCGTCGACCCGGCGCACCCGTTCCCGTACATCTCCGGTCTGTCGCTGAACCTCGCCATCCGGATCCGGAACGCCAAGACGGGCCGCCAGGAGTTCGCGCGCCTCAAGGTGCCGCCGATGCTCCCCCGTTTCGTGGAGCTTCCCGGCAGCACGGCATCCGGCACCGCCCGCTACCTGCCCCTCGAGCAGCTCATCGCGAACCACCTCGGCGACCTCTTCCCGGGCATGGAGATCCTCGAGCACCACACGTTCCGCCTCACGCGCAACGAGGACGTGGTGATCGAGGAGGACGAGACCGAGAACCTCATCCAGGCACTCGAGGCCGAGTTGCTGCGCCGCCGGTTCGGCCCGCCGATCCGCCTCGAGGTCACCGAGGAGATGGACGACATCACGCTCGACCTCCTCATCGCGGAGCTCGACATCACGGAGCAGGAGGTCTACCGCCTGCCGGGCGCGCTGGATCTGCGCGGCCTGTTCGACCTGTCGCGGATCGACCGCCCCGAACTGCATTACGCACCGCACGTGCCCGTGACGGCGGCGGCGTTCCTCCCCGCGGAGCAGAACGGACGCACAGACTTCTTCTCCGCGATCCGCAAGGCCGACGTGCTCGTGCACCACCCGTACGAGTCGTTCACGACGAGCGTCGTCGCGTTCCTCGAGCAGGCCGCGCGCGACCCGCACGTGCTCGCCATCAAACAGACCCTGTACCGCACGTCGGGTGACAGCCCCATCGTGCAGGCCCTCATCGACGCGGCCGAGCGGGGCAAGCAGGTGCTCGCCCTCGTCGAGGTCAAGGCGCGCTTCGACGAGGCCAACAACATCGTCTGGGCACGCAAGCTCGAAAAGGCCGGGGTGCACGTCGTGTACGGCTTGGTCGGGCTGAAGACCCACTGCAAGCTGCTGCACGTCATCCGCGAGGAAGACGGCGCACTGCGCAGCTACAGCCACATCGGGACGGGCAACTACAACCCCAAGACGAGCCGGCTCTACGAGGACTTCGGCCTGTTCACCGCGGACGCGCAGGTCGGCCGCGACCTCACGCGCCTGTTCAACGAGCTGTCCGGCTACGCGATCGAGAAGAAGTTCAAGCGCCTGCTGGTCGCGCCGCTGCACCTTCGCAAGGGGCTGCTGCGACTCATCGACCAGGAGCACCGGAACGCTCTGGAGGGCAAGCCCGCGAGCATCCGCATCAAGGTGAACTCGATGGTCGACGAGCAGATCATCGACGCCCTCTACCGCGCGAGCGCCGCAGGCGTGCGCGTCGAGGTGTGGGTGCGCGGGATCTGCTCTCTGAAGGTCGGGATCCCCGGCGTCAGCGAGAACATCACGGTGCGTTCGATCCTCGGCCGCTACCTCGAGCACTCCCGCATCTTCGCGTTCGAGAACGGCGGCGACCCGCAGGTGTACATCGGCAGCGCCGACATGATGCACCGGAACCTCGACCGCCGCGTCGAGGCGCTCGTGCGCGTCGTCGCACCGGCGCACGTGAAGGAGCTCACCGACCTGTTCGACCTCGCCATGGGCGACGGGACGAGCTCGTGGCACCTGCAGCCCGAGGGCGACTGGGTGCGCCACCACGTCGATGCGGACGGCAAGCCGCTCATCGACCTGCAGGATCGGACGATGGCGCAGGTGCAGCGCCGCCGTCGCGGGCGAGCGGTGCGATGACGGACACGGCCGTCTACGCGGCCGGCGGGGTGGTGTGGCGCCTCGTCGAGGGCAAGCTCAAGATCCTCCTCATCCACCGCACGGCGTACGCCGACGTCACCCTGCCCAAGGGCAAGGTCGACCCCGGCGAGACGCTAGCGGAGACCGCGGTGCGGGAGATCTTCGAGGAGACGGGCATCCGCGTCGCGCTCGGCATCCCCGTCGGCGTCTCGCGGTACCGGATGCCCCGGGGCCGCCAGAAGATCGTGCACTACTGGGCCGCCGAGGCGACCGAGAAGGCGATCCGCGCGTCGGCGTTCGTCCCGAACAAGGAGATCGCGGCGATCGAGTGGCTCTCGCCCCGCCGCGCGCTCGCGCAGCTGTCGTACCCGGTCGACGTCGAGATCCTCGAACAGTTCCTGACCTATGTCGACGACGGCGTCCTCGCGACGTTCCCCATCATCGCGCTCCGCCACGCGAAGGCGACGCCCCGCGAGGACTGGGACGGACCCGACGCGGCCCGGCCGCTCGCACCCGGCCGCGGCGCACGCCAGGCGAAGGCTCTCGTGGGTCAGCTCGCCGCGTTCGGGGTGCGCCGGATCATCTCGAGCGACGCCGTGCGCTGCGTCGCGACGGTGACGCCGCTCGCCAAGGCCCTCGGACGCCCCATCCATAGCACCCCGCTCATCGGCCAGGATGCGTGGGAGGACGGCACCTCCGACGTGCGCGCGGTCATCGGCAAGCGGGTGCGTGCGCGCAAGCCCGCCGTGCTGAGCAGCCACGGGCCGGTCCTCCCCGGCATCCTGTCGGAGCTCGCGCTCGCGACCGGCACCCTGCGCGGGTCGTACCTCGGGAGCGCGTCTTCGCTGGAACCTGCGGCGTTCTCGGTCGTGCACCTGCCGCGTGAGCACCCGGGCTCGGGGATCGTCTCGATCGAGACGCACGTTCCGAAGGTCTGATGCCCCTCGACGTGCGGCTGGCGTGGGCGCCGGCGCCCGGCGACCGGGCGGCACGCCGCTCCGTCGCATGGGCGCTCCTGCGGGACCTCCTCGCGCAGGAGGGCCACCCGGATGCCACGCTGACGAATCCCTGCCCGCGGTGCGGTGAGCCGCACGGGCCGGTGCAGGTCGCGGACGCGCCCTGGCGGGCCGCCGTCGCCTACGCGGGCGGCATCGCCGTCGCGGCGGTGCACCCCGACGACGCGGCGGCGTTCGCGATCGATGCCGAACCCGTCGCGGATGCGCAGCGGGAGGCGGCGGGCGGCGCGCCCGGAGGACTGCTGCGCTGGGTGCGGGCGGAGGCCGTGCTGAAGGCGGACGGGCGCGGCCTGCGGCTCGATCCGGCACATGTCGTGATCGAGGATGTCCCTGGCGGCTCGGGCCTCTCGTGGACGGCACGCCTCGCCGAGAGCAGCGTTCAGTATCGAGGCGCCGAGCTCGACGGTCCACCGGGGGTGCTGGTCAGCGCCGCGGTGCGGGAAGACCCGGCAGCGCCGGCGCGTCGAGCCACTGCGCGAACAGGTCGCCGAGGTCCCGGCCGCTGACCTCTGCCGCGAACGCCCGGAACTCCGCACCCGTGACGAGCTCGTGCCGGTGCGACTGCACCCACCCGGAGAGGATCTGCGCGAACGTGTCGTCGCCGACGGTGCACCGCAGGGCGTACAGCGTCAGGGCGCCGCGCTTGTAGACGCGGTCGTCGAACATGAGGTCGGGGCCCGGGTCACCGAGCACCAGGTCCTGCGGGAGGTCGCGCAGGCGGGCGTGGTGCTTCGCGGCCTTCTGCGCCACGCTCGGGCCGCCGGATGCCTCCGACCACAGCCACTCCGCGTAGCAGGCGAAGCCCTCGTTGAGCCAGATGTCGCTCCACCGCGCGAGGCCGACGCTATTGCCGAACCACTGGTGCGAGAGTTCGTGCGCGATGAGGCGCTGCTCCTCGGGAACGAGGTGGTTGGCGCCGAACACCGCCATGCCCTGCGACTCGAGGGGGATCTCCAGGTCGTCGGGTGTGACGACGAGGGCGCAGTCCTCCTGCGGGTACGGGCCGAAGGTGCGCTCGAACAGAGCGAGCATCGCCGGGACGGGGGCGAAGGCATCCGCCACCTCACGCCGCAGCGTCGCGGGCGCGAAAATCCGCACGCGGTCATCGCCGCGCAGCGGCTTCTCCTCGTATGCGCCGATGTGGACGGCGGCGAGGTAGGTCGCCACCGGCACCGTGGTCTCGGCGGTCACCGTCGTCCGGCCGCCCGCCGTCGTCCGCCCGACGGGTCGCCCCGTCGGCACGGGGAGGTATCCGGCATCCGTCGTCACGGCGATGCGCATCGTGGCACGGTCGTCGGGGCGGTCGTTGCACGGGAACCACGTCGGCGCGCCGGTCGGCTGCGAGGCGACGAGCACACCGTCCTCGAGCTCCTCCCACCCGATCGTGCCCCAGCGCGAGCGGCGCGGCGCCGGGGCGCCCGCATAGGCGACGTCGATCGAGAAGCGCTCCCCCGCCGCGAGCCGGTGCGGCAGCGTCACCCGGAGCTTCCGCGGCCCCTGCGAGAAGCGCGTGCGGCGGTCGCCGTCGACGCGGACCTTCGTCGCGCGCAGCCCGACGAGGTCGATGCTCACGGCCGAGATCGCCGTCGCGGCGACGGCGTTGATGACGGCCCGCCCCTCGAGACGGTTGGTGCGCACCCGGTAGTCGATCGTGAGGTCGTACGCCTCGACGTCGAAGCTCGGGTCACCGCTTTCAGGGGCGTACGAGTCGTGGCCGCTCACGATGTCGACTGGTAGGCGCGGACCTTCACCGCACGCCACGGGCCGATGGGATTGCCGCTCCAGCGCGAGCCGACCGGTACCCGCTCGCCGCGCATGACGAGCGAGGCGGGGCCGACGGTCGCGTGCGCGCCGATGGCGGCGGCGGGCAGGATCACACTGTGGGGGCCGAGAGTCGCCCCGGCCTCGAGCTCGACGGTGTCCATGCTCATGATTCGATCATGGAAAAGGTGCGTCTGCACGACGCATCCCCGGTTGACGGTCGATCCGTCGCCGAGCGACACGAGGTCGGGCTCGGGCAACCAGTAGCTGTCGCACCAGACGCCGCGCCCGATCTTCGTCCCGAGCGAGCGCAGCCACACCGCGAGCGCGGGCGTGCCGGCGGCGGCACGCGCGAACCACGGCGCGGCGAGCATCTCGGTGAACGTGTCGGAGACCTCCGTGCGCCACACGAAGCTCGACCACAGCGGCTGCTCCCCCGCGCGGATCGCGCCCACGATGAGCCACTTCGCCGCCGTCGAGATCGCCGCGGCGAGCGCGCCGGCGAGCATCAGGACGATGCCCGAGAGCAGGATCGCCCAGGTGAGCCCGATCGACTCGATCATCGCGGCGAGCGCGAACAGCACGAGCACGCCGAGACCGCACGTGACGACAACCGGCACGAAGCGGCAGAGCTCCCACAGGGCCCGCGCGACACGGAGGCGAGCAGGCGGCTGGTAGGTGCGCGACTCGTCGCCTTCCGCGGACAGGCGCCGCAGGCGTACGGCGGGCGAGCCGAGCCACGACGAGCCCGCCTTCGCCTTCGCGGGGGCCGACGACAGCACGGCGACGAGGCCGTCGCGCGGCACGCGGTGGCCGGGGGCGGCCATGCCGGAGTTGCCGAGGAACGCGCGCTTGCCGATCCGCACGTGGCCGATGCGCATCCACCCGCCGTGCAGCTCGTACGACGCGACCATCGTGTCGTCGGCGAGGAACGCGCCGTCTTCGATGCGGGTCATCGACGGTAGCAGCAGCACCGTGGATGCCTCGACATCCCGCCCGACGCGTGCGCCGAGCATGCGCAGCCAGACGGGGGTGAACAGGCTCGAGTACAGCGGGAAGAGGATCGTCCGCGCCGAGTCGAGCAGGCGTTCGATGGTCCACGCCTGCCAGCCGATACGGCTGCGGACGGGGTACATCCCTTCGTCGAGGCCGATCGACAGCAGGCGCACGGCGAGCACGACCGCACCCGCGAACACGACCCCTGCGACGACCACGGCGGGCACGAGCCAGGCGAACGCACCACCGAGCGCCACCGCGAGGGACGGAGCCCCGACGATCCCGCGGGCGAGGACGAGCGCCCCCGCGGCGAACGCGACGAGCGGCAGCAGGGCGAGCGCGACGGCGGATGCCGCGTATGCCCACAGCCAGCGGGTGGGCGCGGCGGCGCGCTCGGCGGGCCACTGCGACACGGAGGTCCCGCCGATCCGCTCCGCGGGAGAGCCGGCCCAGGTCTGGTCGGCGCGCACTCGCCCGAACACGGCGGAGCCCGGCGCGATCTCGGCGCGACGGCCGATGCGCGTGCCGGGGGCGAGGGTGGAGCGCGAGCCGACCGTGGCATCCGCGCCGATCCGGATGCCGCCGATGCGCACGACGTCGCCGTCGATCCAGTACCCGGAGAGGTCGACTTCGGGTTCGACGGCGGCGCCGTCACCGATCTCGAGCATCCCCGTGATCGGGGGCAGGGCGTGCAGGTCGACGCCCCGGCCGATGCGGGCGCCCAACGCACGTGCGTAATAGCTGACCCACGGCGCTCCGGCGAGGCCGACCGCGTCGACCTGGTCGGCGATCTGCTCGGCGAGCCACAGGCGCACGTGCACCCACCCGCCGCGCGGATAGTCCCCGGGTCGCAGGCCCGCGAGCAGCACGCGCGCGGCGACGACGGCGATCGCCATGCGACCGAACGGCGTCGCGAACACGAGCAGGCCGACGATCAGCAGCCACAGCGGCACGTCCGGAAGCACCTCGAATCCGGGGAAGAGCTGCAGGAGGGCCGACGCGGTCAGGAGATACAGCATCCAGCGGACGCCGGTGAGGACGAACAGGGGCACCCCGAGCAGCGACTGCAGCCACTGCATGCGGCGCGGCGTCGGCTCGGGGCGGCGGAACTCGGCATCCGTCTCCTCGTGCAGCGCGTGGCCGAGAGCCTTCGCCATCGCGCCCAGGCGCGGGACGTCGTAGATGTCGGCGACGGAGAACTCCGGCACGCGCACGCGGATGCGCGAGACGAGCTGCGCCGCGGCGAGCGACCCGCCGCCGAGGTCGAAGAAGTCGGTCTTGCGGTCGACGACGGGCATGCCGAGCACCGCCTGCCACTGCTGCGCAAGCCACGCTTCGCCCGGGGAGAGATCCGACGCGGGCAGTTCGACGTTCGGCAGCGGCCAGGGAAGGGCCGCGCGATCGACCTTGCCGGACGTGCGCACCGGGAGGTCGTCGACGACCGCGAGGAGCGGGATCATCGGTGCGGGAAGGCGCGTCGCGAGCTCCGCCCGTGCGGCGACCCGGTCGAAGTCGGGCGGCGCGGCGAGGTACCCGACGAGCACGGGGACCCCCGCCTCCGTGGAGCGGACGGCGGCCGCGGCCCCCGTGACGCCGGGGAGGTCCTGCAGGGCGGATTCGACCTCGCCCAGTTCGATACGGCGTCCGCCGACTTTCACCTGGTCATCGGCGCGGCCCTGGAAGAGGAGCCCGGCCGACTCGAAGACGACGAGGTCACCGGAGCGGTACGCGCGGTCCCAGCCGAGCGACGGCATGGGTGCGTACTTCTCGGCATCCTTCGCGGGGTCGAGGTAGCGGGCGAGGCCGACGCCGCCGATGATGAGCTCCCCGACGCCGCCCTCGGCGACCGGCTGACCGTCGCCATCGACGACCGCGAGCACCCAGCCGTCGAGCGGCAGGCCGATGCGGACGGGGCCCGTCACCCCGAGCGGCGCGGCGCATGCGACGACGGTCGCCTCGGTCGGGCCGTAGGTGTTCCACACTTCGCGATCGTCGGATGCCAGGCGCGCGGCGAGCTCCGGCGGGCACGCCTCGCCGCCGAAGATCAAGAGGCGGACGTTGTCGATCGCCTCGGGCGCCCACATCGCGGCGAGCGTCGGCACGGTCGAGACGACGGTGATGCCCTGGCGCAGGAGCCACGGAGCGAGATCCTCCCCCGAGCGCACGAGCGAGCGCGGGGCCGGGACGAGGCATCCGCCATGTCGCCACGCCAGCCACATCTCTTCGCACGAGGCGTCGAAGGCGACCGACAGCCCCGCGAGCACCCGGTCGCCCGGGCCGAGCGGAGCCTGCTGGAGGAACAGGCGCGCCTCCGCGTCGACGAACGCCGCAGCGGAGCGGTGGCTCACCGCGACGCCCTTGGGGACGCCCGTCGACCCCGACGTGAAGATGATCCACGCGTCGTCGTCGACAGTCGGCGGCGGCACCGCCACGAGCGCGTGCGTCGACGGATGCGGGGCGGCGCCGTCGAAGAGGGGCGCGTCGGCCTCGGCGGCCGGCGCATCGGCGTGCTCGCGCGCATCCTCCGATTCGTCCGCGCCGTCCCCGGCCTCCGCGGGCGACGGCGTGTACGTGCCCGAACCCGTGATGACGCCGCGCACCCGCGCCTCGCCGAACACGAGCCGTGCGCGTTCGTCGGGGTCGTCCGCGTCGACGGGAACGTACGCGGCACCGGCGGCCAGGATGCCGAGGATCGCGATGTAGAGCTCTTTCGCGCCCGATGGCATCCGCACACCGACGCGGTCCCCGCGCCGGACGCCGGACCTGTGCAGTCGTGCGGCCGTCGCGCCGACGCGCGCCATCATCTCCGCGTAGCTGAGGGCGCCCGATCCGTCGTCGATGGCGGATGCCTCCGGGTGCCGCGCGGCGGTCGCCCGCAGGATGTCGAGCAGCGTCCGTTCGGGCGGAGCCTCCGCGGAACGGTCGAGGATCGCCTGGCCGTGCACCGCCACGTCAGGAGAGCAGGTCGATCAGCTGCGCCTTCGTGAGGCGGGAGTAGCCCGAATGCCCCTCCGCCTTGGCACGGGCGCGCAATTGGGCGACCGTCGATGCCGAGAGCTCGTCGCCGGCGGCATCCTCGGCGTCGTGCTCTTCGGCGCTCTTCGCCGTGAGCTCCGCGGCCAGCGCCTCGTCGGCGGCGCTCGATTCGAGCTCGGCGCGGGCGGCTTCCTTCTCGGCTCGCTTGACGGCGGTGGATGCCTCGCTGATGGCGTCGAGCGCGTCGCGCTCGGCCTTGCTGGTCTTCGACATGGCGCACAGGGTATCGGCCCCAGGTGAACCGCAGAAGAACAGCGGCGCGTTCCACCCCCTCAACAGGCATCACCGTTCACCTCTCGTTCACCCGCACAGCCCACTCCCGTAAGAGTCGGTGTCTACCGTCAGGTCGAGCCCTGCACCGGGCCGAACCCCACCCCGACCACAGTGAAGGATTCACAGTGAAGATCACCCGCATCGCCCAGCTGGGCGCTGTCGCCGCCATCGCGGCCCTGACGCTCGCCGGTTGCGCGTCGACCTCCGACACCGGCTCCACGCCGTCTGCCTCCGAGTCGCCCGCCGACTCCAACGTCGAGTTCACGATCGACCCGAGCCTGTCCGGCACGATCACCTCCGGTGGTTCGAGCGCCCAGTCCAACGCCCAGCAGGCGTGGACCACGGCGTACAACGCCACGGCGAAGAACGTCACGATCAACTACGACAAGTCGCAGGGCTCCGGCGGTGGCGTCACCAACTTCCTCTCCGGCGCGTACGACTTCGCGGGCTCCGACTCGCCGCTGAACGCCGACCAGACCACGCAGTCCAAGGCGCTGTGCACCGAGGGCGGCGTGAACATCCCCGTCTACCTCGACGGTGTCGCGATCATCTTCAACATCCCCGGCGTCACGAAGCTCTCCCTCTCGGGTGAGACGATCGCGAAGATCTTCGCGCTGCAGATCACCGACTGGTCCGACCCGGCCATCACGAAGGACAACGGCTCGGCGCTCACCGCCGGCCCGATCACCACGGTCGCGCGTTCGGACGGCTCGGGCACGACCCAGAACTTCACCAACTACCTCGCCGCGACCCAGACCTCGGTCTGGACCTACCCCGCGGGCAAGGACTGGCCGGTCGAGGGCAACGTCTCGAAGCAGAAGGGCGGCAGCGGTGTCGTCGAGGCCGTGAAGTCGGGCTCGGGCACCATCGGCTACGCCGACCACTCCGCCATCGGTGACCTGAACGCTGCGTCGATCCTCCAGGACGGCACCGCGGTCGCGTACTCGGGCGAGGCCGTCTCGAAGACGTTCGACGTCGCCGCTGTGGATGCCTCCAACGGCGTCGAGGGCGACCTGTCGAAGAAGTTCGACTACTCGAAGCTGACCGCTGAGACGTACCCGATCCCGCTCGTCTCGTACGCCGTCACCTGCACCACGTTCAAGGATGCCAAGCAGGCCGAGCTCGTCAAGTCGTACCTCGGCTTCGTGACCTCGTCGCTGGGCCAGGAAGTCGCCGCGAAGAACGCGGGCTCCGCGCCGCTGCCGACCTCGGTCCTCGAGGCCGCGGCCAAGACGCTGGCTGCGATCAAGTAATCCCTTCGGCTCAGCCCGGCCCGCTTCGCGGGTCGGGCTGAGCCGAGCGCTCCCCCCGATCCTCGGCTCGGTGGCGGCGCTCGGCAGACCCGAGGAGACCCGATGACCACCCGACAGCGGAGACGCACCTGTGACTGACACGACAACCGCAGCCGCGAACGGCGCCGTGCGCCCGTCGACCAAACGCCGCCCAGGCGACACGATCTTCCTCGGGCTCTCCACCGGCGCCGCCGTGTCGATCATGGTGATCCTCGCCGGCGTCGCCATCTTCCTCATCCTCAAGGGCCTCCCGGCGATCACCGCCAACTGGTCCGAGGGCGAGCTCGCCGGCTACCAGAACAACGACTGGGCGAGCTTCTGGGACTACGTCGGCCCGCTGCTGTGGGGAAGCATCTGGGCGGCCCTCATCGCGATGGTGCTCGGAACCCCGGTCGCGATCGGCATCGCGCTGTTCATCTCACACTACGCGCCGCGGCGCCTGGCCGGAGCGCTCGGCTACGTCGTGGACCTGCTCGCGGCCGTCCCCTCGATCGTCTTCGGCCTCTGGGGCATCATCGTCATCCGCCCCTTCCTGCTGCCTTTCGCCAACTTCCTGAACCAGTACTTCGGATGGATCCCGATCTTCGCCGATCCCGTCTCGAGCACCGGCTCGACCCTCTTCGCCGGTGGCGTGGTGCTCGCGGTCATGATCCTCCCGATCGTCACGTCGATCACGCGCGAGATCTTCCTGCAGACCCCGCGCCTGCACGAAGAGGCCGCGCTCGCCCTCGGCGCGACCCGGTGGGAGATGATCCGCCTCTCGGTCATCCCCTACGCACGCAGCGGCATGGTCTCCGCGACGCTCCTCGGCCTCGGGCGCGCGCTCGGCGAGACCATGGCGATCGCGCTGATCGTCTCGCCGTCGCTGATCTTCTCGCTGCGCATCCTCACGGACGGCTACAACTCGCAGACGATCGCCGCGAACATCGCCCTGAACTTCCCCATCGCCACCGACCTGCAGCGCTCCGCGCTCATCGGCACCGGTCTGATGCTCTTCGTCGTCTCGCTCGCGGTGAACATGCTCGCGCGCTACATCATCGCGGCGACCGGGCCTGGGGCCAAGGGCCGCCGCAAGAAGGGAAAGCGCTCGTGACCACCACCGCCCCGGCTGCTGCCACCGAGCAGCGCGCGCTGACCAGCGGCCAGCTGCCCCGCTTCATCGAGCCCGCTCTCGCGGTGGGTGCGTTCGCCGCCGTCGCGGTGATCATGCTCGTGCTGCAGGCCTTCTCGCTGCCCGGCTGGCTCATCATCGCCGCCATCGTCTACCTCCTCGCCATCGGCGTCGGATCGACGATCGTCGAAGGCCGTCGCCGCGCGACCGACCGCGTCGTGCGGGGACTCGTGACGGCCGCCTTCCTCCTCGCCCTCATCCCGCTCGTCTCGACGCTGCTCACGGTGTTCATCAAGGGCATGGGCGTCCTCAACTGGCAGTTCGTCACCCAGGTCGGCGGGACGACGTTCGACCCGAACACCCTCGAGGTCGTCGCGACGCCCGGCGCCTGGCAGGCGGTCGTCGGCACGCTCATCATCACGGGCATCGCTGCGCTGATCTCCGTGCCGATCGGCATCCTCGCCGCCGTCTACCTCGTCGAGTACGCGCAGCCGAGCAACCCGCTGCGCCGCACGGTCACGTTCCTCGTCGACGTCATGACGGGCATCCCCTCGATCGTCGCGGGTCTGTTCGCGTTCTCGCTGTTCGCGCTCATCGTCGGCCCGAAGGCGTTTTCCGGCTTCTCCGCCTCGATCGCCCTGTGCGTCCTGATGATCCCGATCGTGATCCGCTCCACCGAGGAGATGCTCCGCCTCGTGCCGGCAGATCTGCGTGAGGCATCCTTCGCGCTCGGCGTGCCGCGCTCGACGACGATCATCAAGATCGTGCTGCGCACGGCGGCGAGCGGCATCGTGACCGGTGTCGTCCTCGCGGTCGCCCGTGTCGTCGGCGAGACCGCCCCGATCTTCATCGCGGCGAGCTTCACTGACAGCCTGAACGTCAACCCGTTCCAGGACCCGATGCAGACCCTGCCGGTCATGGCGTACACCGCCTACAGCTTCCCCGGCAAGGACATCGACGCCTCCCAGGCCCAGGCATGGGGTGCGGCACTGCTGCTCGTCATCCTGGTCATCATCTTCAACCTCATTGCCCGTATCGTCGCGATGGTGTTCGCGCCGAAGACCCGCTGACCCCCCGGGTCTGTCCCAGAAAGGCATCCGATGTCCAAGAGCATCGAAGTCAACGACCTCAACGTCTACTACGGCGACTTCCTCGCCGTCGAGGGTGTGTCCATCGACATCCGCCCGCGCACGGTGACCGCCTTCATCGGCCCGTCGGGCTGTGGCAAGTCCACGTTCCTGCGCACGCTCAACCGCATGCACGAGGTCATCCCCGGCGCCCACGTCAAGGGCGAGGTGCTCCTCGACGGTGACAACCTGTACGGCCCCGGCGTCGACCCGGTGCTCGTGCGCCGCCAGGTCGGCATGGTCTTCCAGCGGCCGAACCCGTTCCCGACGATGTCGATCAAGGAGAACGTGCTGGCGGGGGTGCGCCTGAACAACAAGGGCATCTCGAAGTCCGACGCGGACGCCCTCGTCGAGAAGTCGCTCCAGGGTGCGAACCTCTGGAACGAGGTCAAGGACCGCCTCGACAAGCCCGGCGCGGGGCTCTCCGGCGGCCAGCAGCAGCGTCTCTGCATCGCGCGCGCGATCGCGGTCTCCCCCGACGTGCTCCTCATGGACGAGCCGTGCTCGGCGCTCGACCCGATCTCGACCTTCGCGATCGAGGAGCTCATCCAGGAGCTCAAGAACGAGTACACGGTCGTCATCGTGACGCACAACATGCAGCAGGCATCCCGCGTCAGCGACAAGACCGCCTTCTTCAACATCGCCGGCACCGGCAAGCCCGGCAAGCTCATCGAGTACAACGACACCGACACGATCTTCACCTCGCCGTCGGTGCAGGCCACGGAGGACTACGTCTCCGGCCGATTCGGGTGAGTCGGGGCGGGTGACCGCGCGCCGCGCGTGACTGCGCGTCACCGAGACAGGAGATCTCACCGAGACAGGACGCTTTCTGGGGACAGCGTCCTGTCTCGGTGAGATCTCCTGTTTTCGTGCTCCCCGCGAGCGGGCGTCAGTCGCGCGGCGAGAGGAGATAGGCGTTCATGGATGCCGTGAGCGCGGCATCCACGGGCATCGGCGCATCGTCCACGGCGGTGATCGGCGCAGCAAGGCGCACGCTCGAGACGAGCCAGGCCGCATCAGCCCCACCGAGGCTCTCCGCAGGGATGGTGGCGTAGACGGTCTCGTAGCCCTGGGCGTCGAGGTGCTCGAACAGGCTCAGCTGCGTCGTACCGTGCAGGATGCCCCCGTTCGGCGCGGGCGTGACGAACGTGTCGCCGCGGCGGAGGATGAGCGACGCGGTGGGCGCCTCGAGCACGTAGCCGTCGCTCGAGAGGAAGATCGCGTCGTCGGCCCCGCGTCGGTTCGCCTCGCGCAGCGCCGCCATGTTCACGGCGTATGACAGCGTCTTGGCACCCAGCAGCAGCCACGGTGCGTGCGCGGGCGCGTCGAGCGCGTAGCCGCGGTCGAGGGTCACGACGCGGATGCCTTCGGTGCGCGCGCGCGTGAAATCGGATGCCTCGGCTGCCGTCACCCACGCGGTCGGTGCCGGCCCGTGCTCGACGCCGCGGCTGAGGATCAGCTTGATGACCGACTCCCCCGCACCGCACTGCGCGGCCGCGAGGTCGACGGCGGCGCGCCACTGGTCGAGGTTCGGGGTGGGCAGCTCGCAGATGTGCGCGGAGTGGGCGAGGCGTTCGAGGTGCGCCGTGACCTCCTGCGGGTGCGAGTCGATGACGCCGATCGACTCGAAGATGCCATCACCGCGCTGCGTGCTGAGTTCGCCGACCGTCAGCGCGGGCGCGGCGGGATCGAGCGCAGTGAACGTGTCGGCATAGTCGGCGCGCACATCAGCGGCGTCGACGGGATCGATCATGAGTGCGAAGCGCCAGGCCATGCCCTGAGCCTACGCCGGGGAATGAATCATGCCCGGCCCGTTGTTACACTGAATCAGCCGGGCCGCAGTAACCCCGGGCTCCATCTTTCGCCGCTATGAGCGGCCTTTCGCCGAGAGGCGTTCTGCGGCCCGGCACTTCTGTGCCGGGATGCAGGATGCCTCTCCCGCCCCGCGGCCACGTCACCGGGCGTTCTGCGGCCCGGCACTTCTGTGCCGGGATGAAGAACGAGGCTCAGGTCAGCATGTCGCGGCGCCAGAGGCCCGCACAGGCGGTGAGGTCGCCCGCGTACGTGTCGAGGCGCAGGGCGCGCGCCGTGAGCGACTGCGCCCGCTCGGGCTCCGCCGCGTCGTGGTCGTCGGCGAGGTCGACCGCGCCCGCGGCTTCGACGCGGCAGAAGGATGCCGCGCGGTCGAGCGCCACGGCGAAGTCGCCCGCGAAGACGCCGCGGAGGATCTCGTCGACGAGCGCGGTGAGCTCTTCGGGGCCGGCGGGGGTCGGAGCGCCCGCGACGACGTCGTGGACCGTCCCGTGCAGGACGCGCCCGCGTTCGTAGAGCAGGGCCGCCGTGTGCGGGTCATCCCGCACCATGAGCTGCAGCAGGTAGAGCCGCCAGAGCGCGCCGGGCAGCGACAGCGGCGACGAGTGCGCCCACAGTTCGGCGATGGTGTCGATCCCGTGGGTGTCGGTGAAGGAGACCAGGCGGTCGATGACGTCTTCGGCGGGTTCGTCGCGCACGCGCGTGATCAGAGCGGATGCCGTGGCGTGCGCCGCCCGCGAGACCTCGGCGGGATCGGTCGATCCGAAGCGCCGATCGAAGGTGGATGCCGGGCGCTGCACGGGCTTGTGGAACCCCCGCTGCTCGTCGTCGCTCATCGTTCCAGGGTAGCCGGGCTCCGAAGGCGCGCGGCCGGTCAGGTCGAGGTCGGCACCGTCAGGACGGGGGTCGTCGTGGGGACGCCGTCCGGCGCCCCGCCGGCCGGTTCGACGGTCACAGCGATCGTGTCGCCCGGCTGCATCGCACCCTCCAGCTGCGCGGTGCTCGTGCCGCTCGAGGCCGAGAACGTCCCGGCTGCGACGGCCTGCTCGCCGCGCACGAACCACAGCTCGTAGGTGCGGTCGCTCGGGAGCGCCGGGAGCCCGTCGGCGACGAGCACCGTCTCGCCCAGGCTCTCGGACCAGTGCACCGTGGCGCTGCCCCCGTCGAAGTCCGCCGAAGCCGACGAGGCATCCGGGGCACGCTGGATCTGCTCGAGTGCGGTCACCGCGGGCGGCGTCTGCCACAGTGCCGCGATGGCGCCGACGCCCCAGCCGACACCGACGAGGAGCACGAAGGAGGCGACGAGTGCGAACAGTCCGCGCCGCCAGTTCTTGCCGCGCACCGTCTGGACCACGTCGGTGGGCAGCGGCTCGTCTCGGGCGCCCGGATCGGCAGCCGGCTCGGCGCGCCCGGTCGTGGCGGAGGCATCCGCGGGATCGGGCTCCGACACGCCGGCGGGCTGCGGCTCGGCGGTGATCGTGTCGAGGATCGAGGCGCGCAGGCGCCGCGGCGCGGCGACGGGCGGGACGGCGTCCGCGAGCTCGCCGGCGGTGCGCAGATCGAGATCGACGATGTGCTGCCACTCCGGGTGCGCGGCGAGCGCGTCACGGAAGGCGCGCTCATCGTCGCCGGAGAGGGCTCCGAGGGCGTGGCCTGCCGAGAGCTCGGCGAACTCCTGCTCGTTCATCACGCCACCCCCATTTCCCGTCGCAGTCGCGAGAGACCGTCTCGCATCCTCGTCTTGATCGTTCCCAGCGCCGCCCCGGTCAGCGCCGCGATCTCGCTCTGACTGTATCCGCCGAAATAGGCCAGGGTGAGCGCCTCACGCTGCGCCTCCGGCAGAGCGGCGAGGGCGCCGGCGACGCGTCTGCTCTCGATGCGCAGCTCCACCTGCTCTTCGACTCCCGCCTGCGCAGTGTGGATGTCGCGGAGCCCGGCACGCTCATCGCGGTCGGCCCCGGCCTGTGCCGAGCGGACCCGGTCGACGGCCCGGCGATGTGCGATCGTCATGATCCACGTCCTCCCCTGACCTTTGTTCGGAGCGAACGACGCGGCGGATTGCCAGATCTCCAGGAACACCTCCTGCAGCACTTCTTCGCTCTGGGCGCGGTTGACGAGCACACGGAGGATGAGGCCGAAGACACGGTCCGACAGCATGTCGTAGAGGCGCGCGAAGGCGTCCTGATCGCGTGATGCGACCAGCGCGAGCAGTTCCGCCGCGTGATCGCGGGGCGCAGGCTCGTCCGACACCTCGATACCGTCGATGACCATCTCCCCCAGCATGTCGTACTCGTTCCGTCTTCGCCCGCTCTGTCGTCAGCCGAACGTGAACGAGTACACTTCCACGCCCGGCGTGACGTCGAGGGTCAGCACTCCCGCCTCGATGCCCCTCGTCCGCACGAGCGGATACGAGCGGGGGGTCCCTGCGATCGGGATCGTCTCGGAGGAGCCGTCGGCGCGATGCACAGTCACCTCGCCCGTTCCGGCGAGCACCGTGCGCACCTCGGCGGCGTGGTAGTCGAGCCGCACGCGCGCATCGCCGCCCGCTTCCGGAGTCGCGAACTGCGTCTGCACCGACCAGTCGCCGTCGAGCGCGAACGTGTCGGCCGGCTGCGACGCGGGGAAGGTGTAGCTCCGCTCCCCCGCCTGATAGGCGTCGGGGCCGGCGAAGTTGACGTCCTTCGACGAGCCGAGGAACGTCTCGCGGGTCGTCGATCCCGCGTCGGGCGTGTCGTCGGAGACGTCCGTCGCGGCGGGGAGCGTCACGCCCGGGTCGGCGTCGCGCAGCAGTTCGCGGATGAGCTTCTCGGTCGCGGCGTAGTTCCCCTCTCCGAAGGAGATGTGCCGCACCGTGCCCTGGGCGTCGATCAGGTAGTGCGCCGGCCAGTAGCGGTTGCGGTACGCGGTCCAGGTCGAGAGGTTGTTGTCGAGGCCGACCGGGTAGGTGATGCCGAAGTCGCGCGCACCGGCGGCGACGTTCGAGGCATCCTTCTCGAACGCGTACTCGGGTGAGTGGATGCCGATGACGGCGAGGCCCGCGTCGCGGTAGGCGGCATCCCACGCGACCACGTGCGGGATCGACCGCTGACAGTTGATGCAGGAGTACGCCCAGAAGTCGATGAGCACGACCTTGCCGCGCAGCGCTTCGAGATCGATCGCGGAGCCGCCCGGGGTGTTGAGCCAGCTCTGGATGCCACGGAGGGCCGGGGCCGTGCCGCACGATTGGAGTTCGTCGGCGCCGTTCGTGCACTTGTCGAGGTCGCGGTTCTCGTCGGTGACGAGGCCGCCGAGCCCGAGTGCTTCGGATGCCTGGTCGTTGTCGGTCAGGTCTTTCTGCAGCTGCGCCGTATAGTCGGGCACGAGTCGCTGCAGCTGCTGGGGAACGTTGAATGCGAGCCCGAGGGCGAGCGCGAGGAGCGCGACGCCGGCCGCGATCCGGAGGCCCCGTTCGCGGGTGCGGAACGCGCGGATGCGCTCCACGACGCCGCGGCCCGCGAGGGCGAACACGAGCAGGGGGATCGCGACCCCGATGGCGAACGAAGCGGTGAGCAGGACGGTGTCGAGGCCGATCCTGCCCGTCGCACCCGCGACGATGATCGCGGCGAGCACCGGGCCCGCGCACGGGACGAACACGGCGCCGAGGGCGAGCCCGACGCCGAAGCCGCTGCCGCCGTTGGCGACCTCGCGCCGCGGGATCCATTGGAAGGGCCGTTCGAGCATCTGCTCGAAGCGGGGCACGATCATCGCGATGCCGATGAGGACCAGCACGACGATCCCGGCCCACCGGATGACGTCTTGCGGCAGGCCGAGCAGGCCCAGCAGCAGCGAGCCGACGAGCGTCACGAGCGTGAAGCTCACCATGAGCCCCGCGATCACGAGGAGGGGGCGGCTGCGCCGCGCGGGCACCGGTGCCCCGTCGAAGCGCGCCGACTGGGCGCCGCCCGTGAGGAAGATGACCGGCAGAACCGGCAGGATGCACGGCGAGATGCCGGTGATGAGGCCCCCGAGAAGGCCGATGATGATGAGTTCCACGATGCTCCCGTCCGCGTCGAGTGCTGTTCGTCGCGGAGCGGGTTTCGGATTGCCTCGGATTCTTTCCAATCCGATTCGTTCGGGGCTCCGAACCAGGATCGAGGCCGCACCCCGCGGTCACCGATCCATGGAGGTCATCATGCTCAGCACCAAGAAGAAGATCACCGCAGTTCTCACTCTCGCCATCGCCGGCTCCTTCGCGCTCGCGGGGTGCTCGATGGGGTCGTCGACCCCTGCCGAAACGACGCCGCAGGGCATGACGCAGGAGTCGCCGTCCGCGACCCCCGAGGGCATGACCGCCGACCCGGCGGCGAACCTCGTCGGCCCGGGCTGTGCCGCCTACGCGAGCGCGGTGCCCTCGGGCGCAGGCTCCATTCAGGGGATGTCTCAGGACCCGGTGGCGGTCGCGGCATCCAACAACCCCATGCTGACGACGCTCGTGAAGGCGGTCAGCGGGCAGCTGAACCCCGACGTGAACCTGGTAGACACGCTCAACGGCGGCGAGTTCACCGTGTTCGCGCCGGTGGACGACGCGTTCGCGAAGATCGATGCGAGCACGATCGACTCCCTGAAGACCGACAGCGCGGCGCTCACGAAGATCCTCACCTACCACGTCGTGCAGGGGCAGATCGAGCCGAGCAAGATCGCCGGCATGCACAAGACGCTCGAGGGCACGGACGTCGACGTCACGGGCTCGGGCGACGAGTGGATGGTGAACGGCGCGAAGGTCATCTGCGGCGGCGTGCAGACGGCCAACGCGACCGTGTACCTGATCGACTCGGTGCTGATGCCCACCAACTGATCAGGTCCGCGCGCGGCCACCGGCAGGGGGATGCCGGTGGCCGCGCCTGCGTGTGCGGCCACCGAACGCGGGGGTCAGCGCGACCGGATACGCTGGAGGCACAGGGGCCTCTAGCTCAGTCGGTAGAGCATCGGACTTTTAATCCGCGGGTCGTGGGTTCGAGCCCCACGGGGCCCACCGCGTTTTTCTCCTCAGAACCCGTGAAAACACTGGGATCCCAGCGGTTAGGTGTTCGAGGAAAACTCTCCGTGACAACACTTTGACAACATCTGAGCGGTCGTCAACGCGTTCGAATGCACGCGCGTGCATCGTCCTGTGTCAACATCTCCGATCGGGCTCGGTGCTTGCATACGACGTCGGCTACCCGGGCGTGAGTCCGGAGCGATCGGAGCCTCGTCGATTGTCTCGCTCGAGGGGAGCCGGAATGGCATCTTTACGGACAGGTCTTCTGCGAAAGGCGCGTGTCCGTTCACGACTCATGACGGTCCCGGCGATCCGATGAGCAACCGGCGACGACGGTCGCAGTGCAGAGCGACATCCGCCCCACTCCCGCGCGGTGGGCGACCGCTCTGTGAGCAGCAATAGTTCACAAGCTGTTAGGCCGCGCGATCACCGGGTTCCTGCGCAGTTGCCTCCAACAAGTGCGACGGGCGTCGTGGACCCCCCGGGAAGTGGATCTGCTCAGGCTGCGTTCAGTTTGAGAATCTCATCGAAGAACGCGATCTTGAGCTTGCCACCCTTGAACATCCGATCCATCGCTGTCTTACCGTCATCGAGTTTCGCGACCTCTGCGTACAACAGCTGGTGAAGGCCAGTAAGCGTGGCCTGGGATGGGTTTCGCTTTAGGCTTGAGGTGGGAACCTTCTCGAAGTCTCCTAGCTTCTTTACGCCGGACGAGCGCAAGGCGTAACCGGAAACGAGGTAATACCGAGCGTTGGTTGGATCGTCGGCGATCGCTCGCGCCGCGGACGACCTTAGGTAATCGTCAACGCCGTCCACCACCAAGAGAGCCTTCAGGTAGAGCTCTTCGGACTCGTTGGGGTCGAAGACCTTGTCCCAGCCGGCAGTGCTTCCGAGCAGCGAGGTTGGGCGTGCGCGCGCAGTGTCGGGCTGGAGTAGGCGGAAGGCCATCACTGCCTGACCCACTTCGGTCATGTTGCGGATTCGGCTCGCGGCCGCCTTAACCCCGCGGTACTGGTAGCGTCGGCGCTCGTAGTACCAGCCAGACGCGCGGAGATACTCCTCGATGCGCCGCTGCTTCTCCTCGTTCGCGTGAAGCTGAAGGCTTGCGATTGCGGTCTGATTGTTGGTTCCGCTGATGATCGCCTCACGGACGTCGGGGTCCGACTCAGTAATTACTCGGACCAGCACGGATTGGTTGAGTCGCTTCTTCGTGATGCCTTTCGCGAGGTCTTGCTCGTGTATCACGTGGGAGGACTGAAGGCCGTTCACGATTAGGGGATTTGTCAGAACCCATTCCAGTTCGAGTGGATTGTCGGCCTTGTCTACGATGATCGTGATCCCATTGTTTAGCCACCAGAAAGAGGACTCCGAGTCGCTGGCGAGGGTTCTTCCAATTGCATCGTTTACACGAACGTTCGATCCGGCGTAGTCCCTGACATTCACTGCGAACATCTCGTCCCGGATCACCTTGGACCTGTCGTATCGAAGGAACTTGAGATAGTCCTTGATCGCGACGAGGCCGACGAGTGCATTGGCCTCACGAATTGGAAGCTTGGTCAACACCAGTTTCGCCATGAAATCAGTCCCGGTGCGCAGCCGTGTGACGATCTCCGCGTCCCCGACGTAGTCCACCGATATTGTGCTTCCAGTTGGGAGACTGGTTGTGAGCCAGCTCTTCAGCTGTCGCGACTTCGTCTTCATATAGGCGTTGACGCCGACCTGCTTCGCAAACGTCGCGTAGTGCACGTGAAAGTGAACGACGGGCACGAGCATTGCCATTCTGGACCGCAGCTTTCGCCATGTCATCGCCTTTTCGACGATGTCCTCGTTGAGCGGGAATGCCCTCAGGTCAGCGGCCGACTGGTTGTTGTCAAAGATCGCCTTCAGGGTGCTTTCAATCTTCGGAAAGACGTTGGTGTCCCAGCTCGACTCGTTCTTCGCTTGAACGACGACGACGTCCAACGACAAGCCGGTCTGCAGACCTTCCAGGGCGTTCTTCCGATTCGTCAGCCGCAAGGAATCTGACCCCACAAGCTCTCGGCGATTGAGGAAGAAGTAGAACCCGTCGATTCCACCATCGTCGGTTCCGGACACGAGACCTTGCTCAATGTCCCCGGGGCTTGCACCGTAGCGCTTCAGTAGCAGGCTCATGGCAAATCGCTCGAAGGCGTCGTCGTCGGACAACTTCGGATAGTTCTCTCGCTTGAACTGGTTGAAGTTGTCCTTCGCGATTACCTGATCCGGGGAGTCGCTCATACGACGAACCTATCGACTCCCGCCCACACTCATTGCTCACGACTCGCACGCCCGAACGAAAGCGGGAGGCGAACAGAACCCTGCGCGTCCTGGGCACTTGTGAAAGGTTGATGGGCGAATCGTGGGCGCTTCCGTTCCCCGCGGTGGACCCAATAGTGATCCCAAGAGGACCCGGCGCCGAGCGGCCCCTATCGGCGAAGTCCTCGCCGATGCTGACTTGGCGCACTCGGACACCCTCGTCGGATCTGCATCTCGTCCGCACACAGGACAACTCACTGTCGAGGACATGGCCGTGAATCCGAATCGGCGCCACGATAGCTTCGCTAGTCTCCCATCATGGGAACGAGTGATGAACGATGAAAGGCCGCACCGGAGGGTCGATGAACGGACGCATCGTCTTCGGGCGTCCGCGAACGCCTCAGTTGAACGAGAAGCTCTGCTCGGAATGTGCCGCTGCCACGGGGCAGCCCTGCATTAAGTCCTCCTGGGAGAAGGCGGGCGTGGGCCACAGACACGAGACCCATCGAGCCGAGGCTGAGCGACGTGGCCTCGCGTTCCCGTTCACCGGCGAGGGACGAAAGAAGGTCGCACGCAAGAAGCGCTGACAGCAGGACAACCTCTGTCGACCAGCCCGCCTCAACTCCGCGGTGTCCACCCGGGATCGCAAGATGCTCAGCATCAGCCTTGCCCGCGGCGTGTGTGACGAGTGATCGAGGCTGGTTCACGCGCCAGGCTTGTGTCGTCCGACGATCCGATTGCCCTGAGTGACTTGCTCGTCCACATCCGTGGTGGCCTGACACACGCGGCGCACATCCTGACGCGCGGATGGGTAGCGACTAACAAGAGGCGCTGGCGAAGAGCGTCGTGACAGCCCGCGACAGACCGCCATCGTGCATTGCCCGGATAGGCACCGCCATTCGTGCGCCGGCTGACCGTCTCGTCAGACCCTTCCTCATACTTGCGCGCTGCGCTAGTATGAGGGTGTGAAGTTCGCGGATCGGGACATCGAGGAGTACTGGCTCGGTGGCCCCTCACCGCGACGCGTGCCACCCGACGTCCGGAGGCGTCTGGTGCGCAAGCTCCAAATGCTCGAGGCGGCAGCGGAGCTCCAAGATCTGAGGATCCCGCCCTCAAACCGCCTCGAGAAGCTGCAAGGCGACCGGGCGGGAACGTACAGCATCCGGGTCAACGACCAATGGAGACTGGTCTTCGACTGGGACGGAGGGGAAGCAAACAATGTCGCATTCATCGACTATCACTGACGAGTTCTCGACGCCGGGTGACATCCTGCTCGAGGAGTTTCTCGAGCCGTTCGGGCTGAGCCAGTATGAGCTCGCCAAGCGCATCGGCGTCGATCAAGCACGCATCTCACGGATCGTCCGCGGCAAGCAGTCGATTACCGCGGACACCGCGTTGCGCCTCGGCGCATTCTTCGGCACCACACCCCAGTTCTGGCTCCGACTGCAGGAGGGCTACGACCTCGCGCTCGCTCGTACCGACACGCCGATCAACACAATCGAGCCGCTGAGCGCCTGACCCATCAACTCCCGCAAGACGGCCGGCGACCGGGCGCCCTGATGTCAGTAGTGGTCCCGTGTCTGGAGGATCACGACGTGTTCGTCGGTGACGTAATAGACGAGGCGGTTCTTCTCATCGGTGCGCCGAGACCAGGCTCCGGACAGTACATGGCGGAGTGGTTCCGGTTTGCCGATTCCTTCGAACGGGTCGCGAAGGATGTCAGCGATCAGCATGTTGATTCGCTTGAGGGTCTTGCGATCCTGCGTCTGCCAGTACACGTAGTCCTCCCACCCGTTCGGGTCGAAGGCAAGCGCGCGGGTCACGCGTCCAGGAGGTCGTGCTGCTCGAACTCGCCGCGACGTGCGCGCTCGACCG
>Ga0209922_100803_pt1 | contig 34266 bp, 39 predicted proteins | sample ThiBiot_500_biof_FD_183946 | JGI IMG/M metagenome (GOLD analysis project Ga0209922, IMG submission 183946) | Wastewater bioreactor microbial communities from Cape Town, South Africa - Thiocy_expt_500_biof (SPAdes) | ecosystem: Engineered > Bioreactor > Thiocyanate-remediating > Anaerobic-Aerobic ... | reverse complement strand
AATTATAAATTATCAGGCGGACGAAATGACAAACGTGCTGTTATCGTTGTTTTTGAATCGATACAAAAATTAAAAGAATTCTATGGATCGAAAGCGTTAGAACCAATTAAAGCATCGATTTCGTGTCTTACAGAAGAAGCATCTGCGCAAGAAAAAGAACACTTAGTTCGACGTGCAACCACATCTGGCCAAATTACATTAATCACACGAACATTCGGTCGAGGCACAGATTTTGTCTGTCATGATCAACGAGTTGAAGCAAGTGGTGGTGTACATGTTATTCAAACATTTCTTTCTGAAGAAGCCTCCGAAGAAGTACAAATCAAAGGTCGAACAGCAAGACAATCACAACCGGGATCGTTTAGTTTAGTTTTGAATTATCGAGATTTAGAAAGATTTGATATTAAAATTGAAGATATCGAAAATATCAACAAAGGTATTAGCGTGTTTAGTCGATTTACAAGTGCATTGACTGGAACGAAAACATATAGCACTGTTTATGAGTATTTGAATGATAAACGTACTCATCTATTCAAAACACAATATGAAGATAATATAAAATTTGTTGCTCAAGCAAAAATACAACACACGTCTACACAACAATTCTTAGCCAATCTGAATGTGGGAAATATCGATTTAGTTCGGAAATTTTTAGTTGAAGAAAATAAAGGAGCAGAAATGATAATGGCTTCACGAACTATTTGTTTAATGGATGCAACAGGTTCAATGACAAACTTGTTACATAAATGTAAAACGAAAGTCGATGAAATGATTCAACGTGCATCACAAATTTTAACCGAAAACGGATATAATCCAAATACATTTCAAATACAACTTGTCGCTTACAGAAATTATAACAGTCGAGAAGAGAAAATCCTTCAAGTTTCTCCTTGGGAAACCAAAGCAGATAATTTACGAACTTTTCTCAATACGATTCAAGTTGAAGGTGGTATGGGTAATAAAGCTATTGAAATCGGTTTATTACATGCTAATAGAGAAAACGAGAAAGAACCTATTACACAAGTTATTTTGATTGGTGATGCACCTCCTAATACACGTAAAGAAGTTACCAGAAGAAGAAAGCAATTCGGTGAAGACTACTGGAAAGGTACAAAATTTGCTCAGGCAACTTATTATGAAGATGAATTAGCCAAATTAAGTTCAAACAATATTCCAATTCATGCGTTTTTCGTTGATAAAGGAGCTGAAGTAGCTTTCCGAATGATTGCCACTGCAACAGAAGGACGTTGTGAATTCTTGGATATCAACGCTGAAAAGGGCTCAGAAATCTTGGCAGCTTTCATTGCAAAACAAATTCTACAAAGTGTTGGCGGCGCTGAAAGAGGACATAAACTCGCTAACGAATACGAAAGAGAATTTGGAAGGAGCTATTTATAAAAAAAACAGTTTTTTACTATTAATTTTTTTTGACTTTTAAAATAAAATTCAGAAGTAACAGTTTCTCTTCCAAAATCGATGATTATTGTGGATCAGCGTGAACTTGATAAATAAAGAGATTTTTTTCAAATTCTAGTTAAGTTTTATCGAAATTAATATTTATGATTTCCTTCAGGAATAGTTGCAACTCAACAAATAAGACAAACACCATTGACGACATATCGTTACACATTATCAAAAACAATAATAATCAAATGAAAGCAATTCACAGTTTTAACATGATTTTCCAGCGTTGTTTTTCTGATTATAATGTGTAAATAATTTTCTATTCAAAACTAAACATAGTAACATCATCACACGCTCACAGCACGATGCAACGAATTGTTTAAGTGCAGATTACACAAATCATCATAATTATATTCATTCATCAGACTGTAATTCACTGTATAAGAACTCCTAACTTTGATGTTCTTGTGAAACAGAAACTGAAAGGTAAAAAAATTGGACTCAGCCCCGCCTCCTGAACATGACCAACAACATAGCAACGGATCATCATCTACATTTTTCTTGCACCCTCAACATCCTCTTTTTGAAAGTAGAATAAATTCATAATTTTCTTCTTTTCAGAAATAGATTCACCTCGTTTTTGAGAACTACGCATAAACATTTAATAAATTCTTTTAACAATGTCAACGCTAGCTTATATACAAACTGAAATGGTTCGTTATGGTATGAGTCTTTATTTTGCACTCGGCGTTTTCGGTAATATTTTTACTTGCATTATTTTCATTCAGCCGAGTCACCGTCGAGCAACAAGTTCGATTTATTTTATCTCCTTTTCGATTTTTGCTATTGTCTATTTAATTTGGTCGTTATTTCCATATTTCTACACACTCAATTATCCTGATATTGCGTCACGCAATATATCCTATTGTAAAATCCGACTCTATGTCAGTCATGTTCTTGGTCAATATCTTCGATTTTGTGTTGTTTTCGTTTGTATCGATCGTTTTCTTGCGACACGAGCTGACGCTCGAGTTCGATTATTAAATTCAACTGCACTAGCAAAGAAACTATTACTAATTATGATCATTGGTTGTCCACTAATCGCAATACATTTACCTATTCTCATACAAATACAAAACAATGTTTGTAGTCAATTCGGAATTTATAAATTAATCTATGCCATCTATCAATTGTTTATTATTGGGATTGTTCCACATGTTTTGATGAGTGTGTTTAGTATTCTGGCAATTATTAGTCTTCGTCAACGACACAATAGTCAACAACGTGCAAAACGACGGGATCGATATTTAGCGAGAATGGTTGTAGTTGAGGTGGTTCTCAATGTTTTAACATCGGTTCCTTATTCAATTAATTTAATCTACGGCGCAGTAACATATTCGACATCGAAAACTTCTGAACGAATTCAAATCGAATCATTTATTACGTTTGTAACAACATTTCAAATATATTTAGTTAGTGTCATTCCATTTTATCTCTTCTTACTAACAGCAAAACCATTTCGAAAAGAATTCTTCAATGTTATTGGCAAATATGGATGCAAATGTATTTTTCGACACGTTCAAGTTACTCCATCAATTGATCATTATATGACAGCTTCAATAAACCAGCACAGAGATGTTAGTGGCGTACTGTGAATATTCGATTGATCGGAATATTGATTTGAAAAACTTTTCATTCTTTTTCTTTTTATGACATGTAATTCAAAGGAAATAAACCCAATGTCTCGTATGAGTCATAAAAATAATAATCTTTCGTAAGGCTCTATGAATAAAAAGGTAACTTTTTTGTTCGTTTTTTCGAAAAACACAAATTATGGCGGAACGTGGTAATACTTTTATACGGCCAACGAAAGCGCAAAGAGAAGCTGCTCTTGGTAAAATGGATAATGTTAGTAGAAATCGTCGAGAAAGATAGTATAGATAAGAATTTGATTGAATTTCAGATCGATGGAGATATGCAACGTGCTCTCACGATTGAGATTGATCAAAATTTTCCAGAAATAGCAGTTCCAAAAGGAGGAGATTGGTTGACAATCTATAACGAACCAGGACAAACTGCCGAACAATTTGAAAAATGTAAAAAAGTCCGGCCAAGTTCAACGTTAGTTTATCTTTTCAAAAAAAAACCGTCTCGTTATTCTCTTGTTTGCGTTTATAGACGTAACATAATCTTCATTCAACCAATAGGAAAGTACGATACGCCTCGGTAAACACTCAAGTCTATTTCGATGAGATGTTCTTAAACAAATTAGTTTTGTAGATCACCCAGTTTGGAATTAATCAATGAATTCTCTCGAATATTCTTTCCCGGATGTGTAACCGAACTTTTGCCTGAAATCGACTTTGATTCGGGTATGAAAAATCGAATGAATTCCTTCACTGGTCAAATTCAATACTATGTTCCAAGTTTATTCGCACATTTGAAACGAATGAAACGTAAACGACGTAATCTTAAAGAATTATTTTGTGTCGGTGTTACTATGACGGATATTTACCCGTCTCCTGATTGGAACTTTGTTTACGGTGAAGCATCGATTGACGATAACATTGGAATCTATTCATTCTCTCGATTCGATCCAATTTTTCCTCAGCTATCTCAAAATCCATGTACTGAAGCCGAGAAACGACTCATTATTCGACGTGCTGTGACTACGTATATTCATGAAGTTCTTCATCTTTTTGGATTCGAACATTGTATTTATTATACGTGTTTGATGAATGGTACAAATCATGAAGAAGAAATGGACCGACAAATGTTGAATTTGTGTCCGGTTTGTTTGAAGAAAATGTATTTATCATTTGGAAAACGAAATTTTCGAATACGAAAAATGTATGAAGACTTAGCTGCACTGACAAAACGAGTCGGACTTGAAGAAGAAGCAATTTGGTATGAGAATCGATTAAAGATTTTTTCATGACAGAATAAAATAAAAAGCAAAAAAAAAACGACTTATTGCGGAGCTATTCGAATAGAACGTTGACGAAGTTTGTCATAAATTCGACGTATTAACTTGATACTCGTTGGCACAATCAATTGCAAAACATTTGATAAACCACCGAAGATACCAATCATAATCGTAATCACAAGTAAAAGATTTCGCTGACCAATAAACAGATACGTGCATGATGTCGGCTGGCAAACATCGAAATAGTTTGTATAATTCAACTTTTCGATTCGCCAATCGATTATAAATAAATTATTGAGTAATTCATTGATCGACATTGGCACAGGAATGGCGATTAATGTTTGATTTAATTTGAATGTTGAAAACATACATGTTTCATTGAAAAAACAGTGGAGATTCGATTGACGAAGAGCTTCAATAAGATAACAACCAATACGAAAACCTGGTAGTTCAGGTGAATCTTCTGAACAAAAGTAATTTGAATAACAATCGCATTGTCCATTTGCATAAGTTTTTGGTTGAGTTGCGACACTGCTTATCGATTCGTATAATAACATTTCATAATTTGTTTGTAAAACGGAGAGAAGTTGATTCGATCGAATATAATTCATAGTTGAATTTAACTTTTGAATGAAATTAATTAATGTCTCGCTAATAAATTCATCGATAAACACTTCGACTTGCGATTGTAGTCGATCAGGTGAAACAAGAATCATCGATATGTATTGCGTATGTAGAAACTGAGCTAATGATTGATCAACGGTTCGATTGGCTAGTTGACATAGATCGTGTAATGAACGAACAAGAGCAGAGAGTGTTTCCGAATCAATCATTCGATAAACATCAATCAATAGTTCACTCGTACATATCGGATGTGATTGTGGTTCGAGTTGAATAAAGGTTTCATAAGAAAATGTTTCGGTTTTACATGGACATTGAATTGAATCAGGAAAATCACGATAGATTTGATTATATTCGGTTTCTGTTGGATTCTCAATTGTCAACAATGTACTGTATTCATTGATTGCATTAGATAAACCCAAAATGACAAGTAAAGTGCCCATTGTAATAGCATAGACGCGTGTCGAAAGAATTCCATTTTGTCGTTTATATAGATTTGTTTCATTTTTCTTTGAGAATAGGTCTAATTTTAAAACCTTTAATTTCATTTGCAGAAAGATTGATTGTTGAAATGATCGTCGTCGAGGCTTAGATTTACGTCGAATGAATTGAACAAGAGGCAGTAGAGTTAAACGAAGAACTGCAACTAAACCACCGATAAGACTAAACACAAACGTGACTACGTAAAGAGACGAATGATGGACTATAATTTGATAAGAACATGAAGCAGGAATACAAGCATCGAAATAATCATCAAATAGAACTTCGAAATTCCATTCTTCAATAAATAAATCAGCGAGTAGTTCGGCCACGGTTGTATTTACTTGATGTGCACTGCCGAGTTTAGACGGATTGAGTGGCATCAATAAACTTATATTTTGATTTGCTGCAAAACCTGCATATTCGAAGTTTATCTCAATAAGTTTGTCAAAAGCAGTTCGATTAAAAAACAGTTCCAAACTACTTTTCTTAAGTGATTCAATTTGACTACAAGAAGCGATTATTCCCGGAACGGGTATTTTAGGAGCATTGTCGTTTATTCTGCTATGCATAACCATTGTACTTGCACAAGATAAATAATCCAAACTATTGCAACTGCAATTATCATACTTAGCCGCTCGATGTCCAACTGTTCTTGTGTCATTAGCAAAGTAAAATAATCCCCAATTGATAAATTTGGCCGAGACTAAATGATTATTTTGAATGATAGCATTCATTATATCGATAGTTAACAGAAAATTGGCACCTAAATTATTAATAAATGTTTGAGTTGCTGATTCAGCTTGAGTTTTCAATAAATCAATTGGAAATAATTGAGTGGAAATCAATGATCTGCTATAAAAATCATTTAAACCATTGGTAACTTTCTCTTCAGCTAATGCACACAATTCTTTAGCTAACGACATTAATGGTGGAAATCGTTGAAAGAAATAAATAATCATATTTTCGAAACTGTCGTTGTTCATATAATTATTGTAAGTAGATTGCCATTGCACTTCATATTGGCTCTGACAAAGCGGATGATAAGTAGGATCGAGCCGAATAGTTTGATTATATGACACAGCAATGTTTGTACAACGACAATCGAGATTAGTTGGTCCATGTTCACGAATAAGTTCGTCATAAATGGATCGTGTAGGTTTTTCGATTGAAATGATTTTTGTTTCTGTTGTTAACCGAAGATAGAGTGAAATTATTAGAGTTATGATGAATACTAGGATAAATAAAAGTTTGGTAGCTATTTGACCATTTTTCATTTCATATTCGATTATTTCTTGATCGGTACTCTCAATGGAATCTCTGAATAGATTAAATGTATTGACTTCATTGATTGCGAATTTCCATAATCGACGAAACCATTTTTCATTTGGAATTTCTGTCGTTTCAACTTCTCGCATTCTTTGAGCGTTTCTCGCTAATTTTTGCATAATAATTCTTGTTAAATTCGGGACAATGATAGAGAGAATAGTAACTAATCCACCGATGATACCCAATGCTTCTGATAGAATGTAGAGAAAACCATTTCGATTAGTAAAACTATAAGTGCATGACAATGGTGAACAAGCCTCATAGAAACCACTGTAATTCATTGTTGAATTCCATTGTTCAACGAACAGATTATTCAGTAATTCTCGAACTCTTGTATTGACTGTTGATGCAATCAATTTGGATTCATCGAGTGGTTGTAGATCTAACGGAAGAGTTTCATAGGAAACATAGACCGATGTGATGAAATCAACGCAATCAATATCAAAAAAACAAGACAATGCCGAAGGTAGGAGAGCCGTTACAATATAACAACCGGAATAATAATTTCGAAAAGAATAATATCTGGTTGTAATGCCAGTAGTAAAATCTTTGTCAGTAAGAGCGAATGATACTACGCATTCTGTCGACATTTCACAGTCACAATAACCATCGATATCATCAGTATTAGCCGCATAAAATAGAGAAAATAATTCTTGGACAACTGGTACTAGTAACGCCTCAACGGTTGTATCGACATCAAGGTCTTGTGGTATTACTATCTGATAGTTTTTTTGTAGCATATTAATTATACTTTCAGCTTGAATTATTTTTAAAATCGTGTTGAAACTATTTAAAAATGCATCGTTTGCATTGGCTATCATACGTGATACTGATTCTGCAGCATACCTTTCAATGAACTAAAAAAAGGAAATGATATTCGATGAGAAACATCGATTGTAGATCAATGAAACTAACTTCTTTTATTTTAACTGTATCTGTGATGAATGATGTTGAAGCAAACGTTTTCAAACTAATTTGTAATGTCTGTTGAGAACTACTGCATAGACCTTGGAAAGCTTGAAATTGTCCTGCTGAAACAATCTCGAAATCTGATGCATCTGTATAAAACGTTTGAGAAGTGTAATCAATCTAAATATATAAATGCAATCGACAGTTTCTATATGAATCGAATAAAAAACTGACTGAAATCACAGATAATCGATCGATTGTATTGATCGTATATGAAATCCATGCATCGGTTATAAAACCACTCAAACACATTGGATGCATTGTTGGTGTTACGTGAATAAACGATTCGTGAGATATAGCAGTATTTCGACATGGACAAGTTAATGTTTCGGAATAACGAACTAGTAAACGTTCGTATTCATCTTGTGATGGATGATAGATCGTTTGAGATATGATTTTTGTTGAAATTGAGTTGAAAAGAATGTATAGAAGAAAGAGAAGATTGAAAAGAACGAAAAAGATCCGTGTGGCAATACGACCAATTCGTTTTTCAAGTTCATTTGTTTCTGTATCATCGGAGAATATATCCAATTGTAAGAGATATTCTTTCACTTGACGTTTTACGTTCATTTTTGTTTTCTGAAGTAATCTTTAAGGAGAAGCGTAATAAAATTTAGTACGCCAATTTATTTATCAAAACTTTCTAGGTAATTCACATTAATTTAATTGTTCTAATCTCATCTGGTATACGACTTTCATTTTCAAGAAATAGACGTCTAAATTATGGTTCATAGCGCTGCTGGTGCTATTAAAATGATGACTTAACTACAAAAAAGCAAAAGAAAAAAAATATGTCTTTTACTTCATGGTATTCAATTTCTTCGAAATGACTGAAAGTTCGAGGTGTATAATTTTCTACTTGTTCATCTGCAATCTATCGATTGTAGCATCACTCAATTTTGGTTGTTATAATCAATCACAAATTGAAATGTTCGGCAGTGATATCAGCAAGGATAGTCTGTCATCTGTCAGTCAACAGTATTGTCAGAACAATAGCAATGTTGATTCAATAATGGCTTTTAATTATTATTATGAAACAAATATTTGTGAACGATTTTATAATTATTCATTAACATATCGAGTTAATCAAAATAATTTCTCGCAAATGTGTATTCTTCGATTGCCTGACAGTCAAAAAAGTGGTGAGTAAAAACTAGCTGAAAGGAGATTGCATGAGATATCAAAAAACTTAGATGTAATGTCATGTTCAATGAGCAATTCAGTTTGGGATTCAAATGGAATAACAATTGCTGGTCAACAAGGAGAATTAAGCGAACCATATGCAGTTGTCATGTCGAAAAATACGTCATCTCTATTCATAACTGATACACTTCACAATCGAGTTGTTGAATACGATTTAAATTCTCAAACATACATTCGAATTTATGATCGAGCTGACACAGGACAAGATCTTGTTGTTCCTATAGCATTAGCACTTAGCGACGATGATAGTCAATTACTTGTTGCTTGTTTCCCTGAAAAATATATTTTTCGTTGGCTATTTCCAAGTTATAGTTCAAAATTAATTGTAGCTAGTTACTATACTGGATATATTGGTGTCGCTATCGATAGAAATAAGACGGTCTATGCTTCTGAACATATGACTGATGCCATTTCGTCTTATGATACTAGTATAGGTCCGTATTGGAATTATGGAGATTGGGTATTTGAACCCAGTTACGCGGCAAGACATATATTAATTATAAACGATGATATGTATATCGTTCAAACTCAATTATGTCGTGTCATCAAAATCTCATTAACAGATGAAAATCAAACAGTAACAGTTGTTGCAGGTACTGGTCGAATAGGATCAACATCGGATAGACTTCGATTTCCTTGGGGTCTTGCTGTCGATCCAACTGAAGGTCATGTATTCGTGAGTGATTCGAGAAATCATCGTGTTCAATTACGTATAAATTCACATATTTCCACATAAAAACATGTTGTTTTGATAAATTAACTTTTTTTTAAGGGTTAGTCAATGCTACTCATGGTATTACAATCGGAGGTGTCAATGGTCGACCAGGTTCCAATGCTAATCAACTCAATTTACCACGTGGATTAGCTCTTGGACATGACGGTTCAGTTTTTGTTGCTGACGCGAAAAATTCTCGTATTCAAAAATTTCAACGCTACTGTCTTGCATAATCTCTTTTCTCTTTATATATTAAAAAAGACTTCAATTACTTCATGATATTTATGTATAAACGGAAATAAAAAAATTTTTTTTTCTTGTTCGAGATGTTTCATTTTATTAACGGTGCTCATCACAAAGGAAATGTCAAGATAGAATCCGTGTATAAGTAGTGTCGTTCAAAGTTCACCGTGCATTTTTTTTTTATTTCGAAGAAAAAGGAAAGACACGCCTTAGTTTTTGCTGGATTTTAATCACACTATGTCGATGACAAATCTTTATTTTGTCCAACAAGAAATGATTCGGTACGGTATGAGTATCTATTTCATTCTCGGAATTATTGGCAATATTTTCAATTGCATCATATTCACACGGCCACATTATCGCCGTTCTGCCAGTTCGATTTATTTCTTAGCTTTTTCAGTCTTCGCCATTTTCTATTTAATTCTTTCAATTGGTCGATATTTTCATGCACTCAATTCTGTTGATCTACAAACTCACTCAATAATCTTCTGTAAAACAAGACTCTATGTCACTCATGTTCTTGGTCAATATCTTCGTTTTTGTGTTGTTTTCGTTTGTGTTGATCGATTTCTTGCAACACGAGCAGGTACAAGAATTCTTCTGGTAAATTCCATTGCATCAGCAAAGAAACTATTATTACTCATGACTATTGTTTGCCCATTGATTGCTATACATTTGCCTATTCTCATGGAAATACGAAATAATGTTTGTAGTCAATTTGGTGTTTATAAATTAGCATACGCTATTTATCAATTGATAATAGTTGGTATTGCTCCACCTGTACTTATGAGTGTATTTAGTGTGCTGGCAATTCGCAGTCTTCAACGACGACATAGCGGTCACGAACGAGCCAAACAACGTGATCGTCATTTAATGAAAATGGTTATTGTTGAAGTTATTTTACATATCGTCATATCAATTCCTTACTCAATTAATCTTCTCTATGCTGCATTGACATATTCAATAAGCAAAAGTATCGAACAAATAGAAATCGAATTATTCGTTTCATTTTTGACGACATTTTCAATTTATTTGATTAGTGTTATGCCGTTCTATTTGTTCTTATTAACATCAACATTGTTTCGCAAAGAATTCTTCAGTTTATTTCTCAAATATTATCATAGACGAATTCTTCCAACGATATTCTAGAGATTTCGATCTTTTAATAAAAGATTAACAAACATGAATCTAGTTTTTTTTCTCTACTGAATCAGGCAAAGAAAGAAATAATGAGAATTAGTTGCACTCTTATAGTATGAAAATATTTCTTTTTCATTTGTCATGACAAATCTAGGTTTGATCCAACGAGAACTAACTCGTTATGGTATAACTATCTATTTGATTCTTGGTATTCTTGGAAATATTTTCAATTGTATTATATTTACTCATCGGAGATTTCGTTTTCGACCGAGTTCTATCTATTTTCTTTCGTTATCGATTCTTGCTATCGTTCATTTAATTTGGTCGGTTGCACCATTTCTCTATACACTCAATTATCCCGATCATCAAATCGAATCTCTAGTCTATTGTAAAATACGAGTTTATATTAGTCATGCAACTGGTCAATGTCTTCGTTATATTGTCATTTTAGCTTGTATCGATCGATATTTAGTTGCTTGTGGTGATATTCGTTTTCATCAGCTGCATTCGTTGACATTTTCAATTAAACTTGTTCTCATTGTTTGTCTATTTTGGTTTGTCTCGAGTATTTATCTGCCTATTCTATGGACAATTCGCGATGGTGTTTGTAGTCAATTTGATTTGTATAAATTGATCTTTGTGATCTATCGATTGATTTTCTCAGGAATTTTACCACCGATTCTAATGAGTTTATTGAATATTTTAACGATTCGAACTGTTCATCGTTTACAAACATTTCACACACGTCGAAAACCAAACGAACGATATTTACTTCGAATGGTTATTGCTGAAGTTATGATTAATATTTTCACATCGATTCCTTATTCGATTCATCTTATTTATCAAGCAGCTACACATTTTGTCTCAGATAAAACTATTGACAGACTAGAAATCGAATCATTTCTTTCATTTATTGCTCAATTGTTCATTTATTTAAATAATGTTGCTCCATTTTATTTATTCGTCATAGCATCGAAACCATTTCGAGATCATCTGATGAATTTATTTAAATGTTCATATCGACAAATACGAATTACTCCATTGAATCATCAATGACATTGTGACAAATCAATTAAAAATGCACCCATTATTCATTAGAATGAAGAGAGGACACTCAGTCTACACTCAACTGTCAATTAAGAAAAAGAAAAAGTTTTCTTTTTTTAATTCTATAAGCATGCACGGGAGATTACTCAAAGTCAATCATTGTTTTACTGTAAACTACGAGTTTATTTAACTCATTCTCTTGGTCAATGCTTTCGTTATATCTTATAGTACTTGCATGTGCAGATCGTTTTTTTTTGCAACACGAGCATTCGTTCATTGAATTCATTTCAACATGCAATCAAATTTGTTATTGTCACATGTATAATTTGCCTTTTCTCATGGAGCAATACGAAATAATGTTTGCAGTCAATTTGATTTGTATAAATTAAGCTGAAGTTATAGTGAATATTTCGATGTTTGCAATGCAATTACATATTATGTGATAAATAAAAGTTCACGACGACTTGAAATCGAAGCATTCATTTCGTTGACAACAATTTCTGTTGCGCCATTTTATCTATTCATGATCATATTCAAGCCATTTTGACGAGGATTTATAAATCTCGTAATTAAATTCTTCAACATCGACTGTTATACAAGACATAAATCAAATTCGAATCGTTCCGTTGGATAGACAAAATCGTAATGGAGCACGAGCATTTACTCTGACATAGTCTGTATTATTATTTTTTTTAAAAATAGACACATCTTGAGTATATGAGAAATAAAGTTGATATTATTAAAATCTTCATAGGTGGGAAGGATAGAATTTCCGTTGTTCAATCTAGTCTATAGGCGATTGTTAATTTAACTAACGAGGAAGAAGTAAATAATCAATTCTCACACTGTGATATGATTATATAAAAACTCATACGTTTGTTCTTGCACGTTCATTCAAATAAATCGAGGGTTATCAGCTAGCATAATGCCGTTAACCAGTCTTCCTATGATTCAACAAGAAATGATTCGCTATGGTATGAGTATTTATTGTGCCTTAGGAATTATCGGTAATGTTTGCAATTGTATTATGTTCACGAGATCAAACTATCGTCATACAGCTAATTCACTTTATCTGAATTTCTTTTCGATATCTGCAATTATTTATTTGATTTGGTCAACTGCTCCGCATTTTTATTCGTTGAATTATGTCGATGCTCAAACACAATCGTTATTCTATTGTAAAATTCGACTCTTTGTCGGTCATAGTCTTGGTCAATATCTTCGGTTTTGTATTGTTCTTGCTTGTATCGATCGTTTTCTTGTGACACGAATTGATGTTCGACTTCGTTCGTTTCATTCAATTGCAATAGCAAAGAAATTCTTACTAATCATGACTGTTGTTTGCCCTCTATTTGCTATACATTTGCCTATTTTCATGGAAATACGAAATAATGTTTGCAGTCAATTTGGTGTTTATAAATTAGCATACGCTACTTATCAATTTATTGTAGTTGGTGTTGTTCCACCCGTACTAATGATTGTATTCAGTATTCTAACGGTAGTTAGTCTTCAACATCGACATAATGGTCAAGTACGTGCAAAACAACGTGATCGACATTTACTGAAAATGGTTATTGTTGAAGTTATTTTAAATGTAATCGTATCAATTCCTTATTCAATAAATCTTCTTTATGGTGCATTGACACATTTGACAAGTAAAAATGCACGACGACTCGAAATCGAATCATTTATTACGTTTCTAACGACATTTTCAATTTATTTAATTAGTATTACTCCATTTTATCTATTTGTGTTCACATCGAAATCATTTCGAAAGAATTTCATTGCTTTAGCCGTTTCATTTTGGTATAAATATATTCTTCGACAAGCTCATGTTGCTCCAGTAACTGAACATCGAATAACGCCAAACTGTACATCAAATGCCATTTAACAGTAAAATCAAAATATAAATTTTCTTTTCAATTTTTATATTCATTCTACCAGCTCAAAAAAAAGAAATAAATTTTATATAATTAATATCGATTAAACTTTTGCACACGATGATTCCCCGTGTCAGCAACGTATAAATTGAGATCTTTGTCCAATAGAAGAGCATATGGTGATAACAATTGAGTCGAACCTGAACCAGTTGACATACCAGCTATCGTCGTACCGTTTAATTGACCAGCTAAAAATAATTGAACACGATTATTGTTCAAATCAACGACGTAAAGATTGCCGAAAGAGTCAAATGCTATGTCAGTAGGTTGATGAAGTAATATTGAAGAAAAACCTGGAGTTCCAATCGGACTACCAGCAACTAATGTCCAAACAGAGGCTCCTATTACCCAACGAACAACATTATTCACTTGATAGTTTGCTATAATAAGACTATTGGATGCTGCATCATAGCATATACCCATAGGCATATACAGTTGTGTAGCGCCTATCCCCGGTGTAGTATCACCAGCAACTCTATCACCCGCTGCTGCACCTGCAAAGTAGCGCATCACACGATGATTGTATGTATCCGCTATGTATAGAGTATTACTGACTGAATCACGTGCAAGATTGTATGGGAAATAAAAATGAGTATTTGTGGTAGCAGGAACACCTAGAAAATGAGAATATGATAAATATTTTGATTTACAACATGTTTACCTGTTACACCTGCTATTGTAGTACCTGTCAACGCTCCAGCCTGCCAAAATACAATCCGATGATTTCCAGTATCAGCTATATAAAAATTTCCGTTTTCATCAAGAATTACACTGTAAGGACTGGTTAAGCTATTTGCACCGACTCCAGCAACGCCACCAGCTTGTCCAGCAACGATCGTTCGTCCTAAATATCCCATTGGCCATTTCGAAATTCGGTGACCGCCCCACTCAGCAACATATAAAGCATTCGACGAGTCCAATGCTAATCTCATCGGAGTATGTAACTGAGTAGATGAGTGACCTGGAGAACCTGTCGTACCAGCGATCGTTGTTCCAGATATATTCCAACGATATGAAAAACTTGTACTCGTTGTTGTTGTTGTTGTTGTTGTTTTTTTTAGTGCATTTTGTGCAACTATTGCACTATAAACAGCGAGAGATAATGCTCCTAAACTTATCAATGTCGCAAATATCAGAAGAACAATCTGTGATATCGATGCTAATTTCATTTCAGATTTTAATCTTAGAAATCAACAAAAAATCAAATCAATATATTCTCATCTAAAGAAAGGCTCACGTTGTTGGAATTTCAGTTTTATTATTATTATCATCATTTAATAGTTTCATTGATGATTGATTCAAACTGCGGCTACATTCCAATGATGAATTTCCATCGTAGTTTTTTCCTACAATCCACGGTGTTATTCGTGACAGATTTTGTGTTTTCACCAGAGAAATTTTTGAGGTCATGGGTGTTCGGTGCATCACTATTTTTGAATTATGAAAGTGAAAATCTTGCTCATTTGCATCTCTATTTCTCTGCTAAAGAAATCTTATACATTCCGTGCAAATTTTATTTTTATTTTCAAACAAAAAAAAGAGAGAGAGAATATTATTCAAAATCTGGTTCATTAAGTAAATAATCGACTTTTTCATCATTTGCTTCTTCTTTTTCTCGTACTTTCGATTGCATTAATGTATGTTCAAGAACAGCGATCCGAACATCAACACGAACGATATCACGATTTAGTTCTTCGATTGCTTTCTTGATTTTAACTAGTGGACCTCCATCTGTAACATTCTGTCCTGTTTCTTCCATATCTTCTTTGATTCGTTGCAATTCAGCTGTGATTAGCGCTAATTGTTGAGATTTTTCCGTAATTCCTGTCGAACAATGACGATAGTGATTCTTGGCTTGAGCGAGAACATCTTGTTGTCGATGAAATTCACTCACAGAATCGCTCAATTGCGAATTAATATATTGTTCACCTAGAGAACAGAAAAAAATTTAAAAAAAAAACAAAGAATTTTGTTCGTTTCCTACGTGTTGTAATTTTTTCTAACGATTTCGCAATATCCGTATGAAATCGTGTTAACATTTGTTCGGCATCTTTGAGTGAATTGGCTATTTGAGATTTATAAGTCAAACGTTGTTCCTGTCGAGCTCGCCAATCCTTGCTCTCGGCTTTGAATGTCACTTTCAATTGCGGCAGGACACGTTCGACTTCTAATTTCCATTCGGTCGCGTCCGTTGTCGATTCCATAATCAGTTCAGGCCGAATCTCAGGCTCTGACATCGCAGCTGCGCCAACAGAACTCGATTTCAAACCTAATTTAGTCAATGCTTCCATATTGAGAATCGCCTCGTCTTCTTCGTATTCATCTGCATCAGTATCCTGAATAAAAATCGTTATTTTTTTTACTTTTGACGGTGTCAAACTACTTTATTGAACATTTCTTCGTCGATTTTATTCACATCGATTTCATTGTCATCATCAGGTCCGGCGTTGTCATCCCCATCGCCTGCTTCTTCGGGCTTTTCAGGTCTAAGAATTCAATGAAAATGAATAATTCAAAAGAAGAAGAAAAGAACTTACAATCGCCAAGTAAAACCTGTTTTTTTCAGAGCATCGTCGGCTAAACGATTGAGAATATAAACAACGGGTTCACCCGAACCAGATCGAAGTTTATTCGCAGTAACTGTTATATCATGACCCTAGAAAAAGAGAAAATTGGCTGAAAATCCATCGAATCTTTGTAAATACGTACTAATTTCTTGAATTGTGCGATTATATTCTGAAGAAGAACACTTTGATCGTCATCCTAAATACATTTTTCTTGAAAAAAAATCAATCGATCTTTGTTTTTCGACACGAACTTCGCTTGGTTTATCGAATCTCACTCCGCCTTTTTGAAAAAGCCACGCAGCTAACGCAATAAACGCATGTAGCTGATCTCCCGGATTGGTTGCAACAGCAAAATGAATACGCGAAATCGGTTTCATTCGCCATTTCAACACGTATTCATCGTCATAATTCAACAATTTCAATTTATTCTGCAGATTGGCCATGTCGACAAAGACTTGAAAGCCAGCGCCTGGACTCACATCAGGCACGTCCGATGCACCTTTTCCTACGTCGTCAGCCATTCAATTGAACACATCTTGTCTTCTTCTTGCCATCCATTGCTTAAACGCTCACTCCTAAGAACCGACCTCCTCCATCGAACGGACAGATGTCGCTTGAAAAATAAAACTCCCTCTCATCGTAACCAATCGATAAATTCTCAAGCAGCTGTTGTTTATTTATGAATTGACTATTTGTCTATTTGGATCAGTAATGACACTAAGCGAATTAGAAGAAGAAGCTCGCAAACGTAAAGAACGTCTTGCACAATGGAAATTAACTAAACAAAATGCCAATCCCAAACGAAAAGAATACGAAGATGACGAAGAAAACAACAATAACAATCAAGAACAAGAGCAAACAATAGAATTTCCAAAGCCAATCTTTCGAAATTATAAACCGAATGATTCAGGACAATTGTCCGATGCGATCGTTCTGCCTAAACCGAAGTTAATCGATGTGAAATCAATTGTAAAATTAGATCGAAGATAAATCGAAAGAACCATCGGTGAATTCAGTTACTGAAGATGTCGATTTGCTCTCATTAGCACCGAGAAAACCCGATTGGGATTTGAAACGTGATGTTGAAAAGAAACTCAAACGTTTAGAAAAACGTACAGCACGAGCTATCGCTGAATTAACACGCGAACGTCTGTTATCTCAAACATCATTAGCTGAAATCGTTGCAACAACATCGAAATTAAACGAAGCTGGCCAAGATGATGATGACTAAGAAGAATTCTTTTTTTTTTTGTTACTGTTATGTGTAAATAAAAGAATAAGAAGAAGAAGAAGCACACTGGTGTGTTTTTCTTTTGATAAGAAAAGCACGAAAACAAGTGTTTTTTTTTTGTAATGTTCTTCTTTATTCTAGATGTTGATTGACAATTTAAGATTGTCTTGCAATCTATTGTTTTTATCTACATAAGAGAAGAAGAGACCAAAACGCTCGTTTGTTTTCGTTTTTCTTTTCTATTATTCTTGTTGTCGAGCATTTCATGCGTTGTTCGACAGTTTTGTCGGGCAGATCGTCTATTGATACATCATTTATTCAACAAACACATTTCAATACGTCAAAACTGGATATTCTAGACTGGTTTACTGGGTAAGATTCGTGCGCGTCTCATCAATGTACATACACACAGAGTTAAATCCGAAGTTGAGCGGATCAATCGAGAGAACGAAGAAAAAAAACGTAGTGGCGTGATCGTGTTATGTTTATTTTGATTTCTTTCGCTTGTTGCAACGTCGTCATTCATTGACTTAAAGAACAAGCGCACGCATGTGGTACAGAGAGAGAGAGAGAGAAAGGCAAAAAAAGAACGACGACGACACTGAGTAAAATATGGGAATTCTTAGTTTGGCATTTATTTTTACATCGAATACGTAAGTTGTTAATGTCGTTTTGATTGATTAGGAGGCAAATCGATGACTCAGAATGTCCTAATTAGGCATCTATTTCGGTTCTATAAAAAAACGAGAAAAAAAAACATTTGTTTAGTCAAGCATAACCATCGATGAATATCATGAGGGTCGTTTTTTGCCTCATTTTCTTGCATTTTTCATTAGTAAACATGGTAATTAGTCTAAATCGCGAGCGAATCTTGTCGAGAATTCGACATCGAGTTCACATATCTTGTCCGAATCCGTTGGCAAAATATCGTTCGATGTAAGTGACACACACACAGACATATCTCATGAATCGATCGGCCATGACCGTTCTTTCGCGTTTTTTTTTCTTCTTCTTTGACGACAAGTTGAATACGTAATTTTTTGTTCGTGAACTTCAAAATTGTTTCTCTTTTTAGGAGACCACGTAGGAATAGAGACGGCGCAACAGCCCAGAATCAAGATGCACCTGCACCTCCGCCATCGACCGATGGTTCGTCGAGTTCGATTGAAAGAACCGATCGATCCCCGTCCCTAACCTCAACACATCGAACTCATTCGACTCCTAATTCTTCGACTCTACTCTATCTTCAACCTGAATACGCCGTTTGTACGCGTTCATTAACTGAATGTAATATTCACGATTTAATACGACAACCGAACGGTGTCGATAAAAACGAATGGGTGGCGAATAATAGTTCGTTGATTTGATCAAATGAGAAAAAGAAAAAAACAAACAGTTGTTTACTTTTCTAGTTGTGGCTTTTTATAATCATGTCAATGCTTTGTACAATGCAATGCATGGATTTTGTACAGCACAAAATTGTCCTGTGATGACCGGTCCTCAGAACAGGTTTGCCAATTGAATATCTGTTCGATTTATCTGCTTTGCTTTTTTTTTCTTCTCAAGTTCGTACTTGTGGATCGATGAAAAAAATAAAAAACTCAAATGTTCGGCTCCTCAATATGTTGATAATACATTGATGTACATTCAACGAACACTATCCGATGAGACTATCTTTCCCACTCGTCTAGGTAAATCGGATTTCTTTGTTTTCCCCTTCGAATCATTCTTTGTTTATAGATCAACAATTTCCTCTATGTTTCGATTCACTTGTACGTAAAATGGTTCGTCTTCTATTTCATACGATTGCACATTTATACGAAAAACACTTTCATCAACTGATCGATGTTCAACTTCATCCTCATTTGAACAGTCTCTTTCTACATTTTATTCTCTTTCTAATAACATCGAATATAATCTCGTCACCGGATTCTTCAATTGTAAATAATTGTTCAACAACAAACAATTCATCATCATCATCATTGACAATACCCGGACAAACCGATGCACGTGAACTACGTGCAGATCTCGATTCTCTCGATGATTTATATCAAATATTGGGTAAACAATGGCAACTTGCTTACGGACAAATATGTGCACAAAAACGCAGAGCAGCCCACATTCAACATGAATGACGAGACTGAACATTTCTTCTTCTTCTTCTTTTTCTGGACTTTAAAATGATTGCTCGACGATTTCCGAGTATGATTCTTTGGTTTTCTTTTTCTTTTTCGAAACAGTGACCGTTTTTTTTTCTTCTTGTTCTATTCTTCGTTTTTTTTTCTTCTGCGCGTTGGAACTATTTATCTTCATTTATTTAAGAAAAAACAAGAGAGAAACCGAACATTTTTGTTTAATAAAGAAAAACGAAAAGAGAGGCAAGTCATTTAATCAACAAACAACATTGCGATAAGATAACAAAATCATGTCACGTAAGGAAATAAGAATGTTTGTCTTGATGAAGAAAAAATCGTACATTCGATGAATACGATGAATGATGATCGATTGCAACGATTTGTTAGAGAAATTATCTTGGAAATCATTGATCCAATTGGATTCGACCGAGGTAATCTAACGAGATTTCATGCACGAGACATGGCATGTGCGTTCCTTCGACAGTATCAAGGAGAAAATCTCATGAAAACTCAACAAGTAAGAGAGAATAAAATCAACGAATCTCAAGTAAATATCATTCTAGTTGAAAATGTGGTATAAAAATCAAGAATTACATATCCGTGTGCATGATCTTGTTTGTAAGAAACCTTGAGATCCATTGAAGATCTTATTGTTTATCAATGAAAATGTTTTAGATGAATATTCGGAGAAATTTTCGAATACGAATGTACAATTTATCTATCGAAGATTATTGTTTAGTGAAATCAAATGGCCATCGGTACAAGTTCAACGGTTGACTCGAGTTCGATGGGCAAGTGATCACGATGAATTTGTAAGTGTGATGTTCGATGAATTCAATTCGAATCCTCTCTCTCTCGAATTAGTCGCCATTGAATTCGGTTCAATTGTATCAAAATGAAGGAGATTATTCGTCGATTGATATCGAACATTGGTATGTTGATTGACGGAAAGAACAACAAGAAGAAGAAGAATGTCTTGGTTTTAGTGTGCCAACAACGTCAGCTGAATATGAGAATTACGATGAATCCACAGATAGTAATACGAAACAAAAATTGATCTATTGTCGTCGTTTTCTTTCTAGAAGAAGGAGATTACGATGAAAGTGACAAACATTTTCATACATCGATTTATATTCAATTAGATCGAACGAAATTTTAAAACGATCGGCATACAAAATACTTCGTTTTTTTTTTTTGTATCGAAAATAAAATGAGAAAAAGATCCGCATTTAGCAACTGATGAAGTTCGATGTCTTGAGATCAATATTTGCAGATTTGATTGAGTTACCATTTGTCAAATATTGATGAAATTTTGTCAGAAGAGATGAATGTTAATTCGATGCTGAAGAAATTTAAATTCATTTGGTTGATATCAATTATCGAAATTTGTGTTTTCCTTGGAGAATTAGGTCGAAATTGGACGCTGACAGGCAGTCCAATTCAAACGAAACCATCATTCAATCCAATGATTGGACCGAGTGTTTATGTTTTGATTAATATGGGCGCACGATTTGCACCGTGTATGCAACCGATTAAAGAACTCAACGATTTCAATTCTTCACAATTTCCTTGTCCGAATTACACCGGTTCAATTGAACAAGAATCGTGTAGTTTAACTGAACTTTGCGGTTTTTCGAACGATTTAAATCAATGGTATCGGTGGATCATACCGATTTTTCTTCATGGTGGTCTCGTACATTTAATTGTTAATGTGAGTACTCAACTTATTCTCGGCATATCAGTTGAAAACAAAATTGGATCAATTCGATTAACAGTGATTTATTTCCTTGCCGGTATTTTCGGTAATATAATCAGCGGGAATTTCTCAGCATACGATTTGACAACTGTTGGTTGTAGTGGTTCGCTATTTGGGATCGTTGCTCTTTATCTTCTACAGCTGATATTCAATTGGAAGGAAACAGCTCGTTGTCAATTTGTTTGTTTTATCATCGGAATTGTGATCGATTTTGTTCTTGGATTATTTCCAATTTTGGATAATTTCGGACATTTAGGTGGGTTTATCATGGGTTTATATTTAGGCATTGTCTTCGTCGAATGCCCATTTCAATCTCATCAACGAGTTTGGCTCGTTCTTCGCATAGTTTTTCTCATTCTTTCGATTCTTCTCTTCGTTCTTTTTTTGCTAAATATTTATATCTGGCAGATAAGATGTTCCTGGTGTCAATACATCAATTGTTTACCTATAAATGATTGGTGTGAGAACAGTTTTAGTTCTAATTTAACTATTTTTAATACGACATCTATTTCAAAATAAATTATCATAGTAAACGTAGAATATAGATAAGAGAACGTGTTGATTCATTTCGACAAAATGTTAGAGAAAATGTCCATTGAAGAAAAACTTCGAAGTCGATTACAGAATGATGATAATAATATTCGAGATATGATTATGCTCTGTTCATCATCAACAATACATTGGCTACAACGATATTCGCATTGCTATTCATATGCTTGCTCATTTTTCTGTATACCATTATGGTTGATTCTCTTACCAGTCGCATTTATCTTGGATCTGTTCATTCTTACTATTACATTCACAGTTTTTCTTATTTCATTTCTTATTTATTTTTTCATGGGTCCATTCGCCTTATTCTATATCTATTCATCTTGTTCAGCTGCTTGGCATCCACGTAATATCTATCTCTATAGTTTAAGCGAAGCATTACGAACAACTATGGGAGCATCTTTTATGTTTAATATATTTTGGATGTGCTATTGTGGTACAGGCACGATTGAACAAGGTACACCGATATGCTGCAATTATATTTGTGATATTCAATGCCATCAAGCTTGTGGCGACGCAACAGGCATAGAGATTGCACATTCATCGTGCACGATTCTTTAGCTTTTTTTCTCCTTTGATTATGATTAAACGAGAATAAATTAACTTGATTTTATTCGATTCGATCGATAAATTCTCTCTCGATCATTTACGGGAAAAAATGAGTCAAGATAACATTCAAATAAAAAAACCGTCCGTTCATTATCGATCGTCCTCTCAAGCAGCATTTTCAACATCGATTCGTAATCGTCCCGTTGTCTTTCAAAGTCAACATATCGATGATCTCAATCGAAAACATTCGATACAAAGTCAGCAATTGGATGAATGCAGTTTACAAATGACCAATGATCCAAATAGTTGTTTCTATCGACGATTAAGTCAAGTTCTTGATAAACAACAAATACAAATTAATAAAAATCAAGATGAAAAGAAATTGAAATTATTCGAAGATTGTAGTCCTGAACTCAAAGATTATCTCAAAGATAAACACGGACATATCAAATCAAAATTCGATAAAACTTTTATTATTTAAAACAGAAAAAACAAACGATTCTCATCGAAAAGGAAACATTTGATGAATAGTTAGACAGATTTCTAAAATCGGATCGCGTTTTAATAAACTTCCCGTATATAAACGATATGTTGGCCGAGCATAACGAGATGTTAAACTGTAGATAATATTATCTTTATCGTCATCACAGATTTGTTTATGATAGATGACAATTATTCGAACATTGAGTTGACGAAGATGTGGCAAATCGAAATCGATAAGAGTTTTCCAACTGATATCATCGAGCCAATCGACTTTAGGTGTATTAAAATTGACCATAGTTAAGATTTGTAAACATTTGAAATGTTTTAATAATTGTTGACATTCGAAAAATGAAAGATTTTTCAATTGTTTTAAATTTAATGTGTGTACAAACGAGAGATTTAATGAAAGATTATTGACTAACCGTTCGTAGGAACTGTTGTGCCAAAGTTGAAGTGTATTGACTTGTTCGGCAGGAATATCACGAAGAATTTGCTGAAGAAAAATATTATTGTCTCGTGTTGAATGAATAGCAAAACCTCGAAGACAAGAAAATATAATCAAACGATTGAAACGTGAATTCAAATTGTAGAATATCGAATGTATTTCATCGAGAGTTAGATAATCAAATATATCTAAGAGTAATTCATTGGGTAGATGTTCGAATGACGTATAGATTGAAGAAATAAATTTCGGTTTTTTCTTTCGATATCTCAATGGATATAAACAATTGAATTTCGACAAGAACGATGGCATTTTTGTTTTCTAGTAATTAGAAGAAATGCAGAATGTTTTTCTTTTTGAACAAATTTATTTTCCATCTTTGTTTTTCTGAAATGAGTCGTAGAGGCGAAGGAATAGCCGTCATTGGTGTATTTAAGAAAAGCAAGAAAAACACCCACAAAATCTGTATTCTTATTCTGAATATGACGCAAGAAAAAAAAAAGTGACTCATAAACTCAACAATGGTTTTTATTACATATGAGTTATAGCTGACAAAATGACAATGAAAGTTGTGATACTTGGCGAAACAGATTCAGGCAAAACAACGTTAGCTGGACATTTTCTTGTCAAATGTGGTTTTATTGATCTTTCGAACGAAGAAATTATACAAGTAGATCCGTATGATCTTCGAATATCATCCGATTCGTTTGTATTCAATTTTAGAACGAGAGAAAATCAATGAAATATGCTTCAGCATTTATTCAATCAGCAAAACGAGACAATCTCAATAGTCCATCGATAGAATTTCAAATAAATAATTCTCCGTTAATCTTAATCGATAGTCCCGGTAACCGAGATTACACAAAATCTCTCATGCAAAGTGTATCGATTGTACGTGCAAATCTTGCATTTTACTTGTATAATTATATATTTCATATAGGCCAAATGTGTTCTCTTGATTATCTCAGCGAGTTTCGGAGAATTTGAATGTGCTCTTTCGAAATCAAGTCAAACACGTTCGCAAATTTCACTCGTTACTCAATCGTCAACTGTCGAACATTTAATTATTCTAATTAATAAAATGGACGCAACACAACCGGCATATTCTGAAGATCGATTGAATGAAATTCAAACTGAGATACGGAAATTGCTGAAAAAAATTCAATACGAACCGAAAACGATCGTATTCATTCCGATTTCTGCTTGGTTTGGTGACAATTTAACTGAACAATCGAATCATATGCCGTGGTTTAGCGGTACAACGGTACAATCGAGTCTTTCACAAATTTTGTCTTCCCATTAATCGTATTTTTTTGTTGTTTACTTAATAAATGAAAAGAAAATGACCTGGCGAGACGATATCACCTATATACCTATAAAAACGATGTAAACACAATCGACCTTGTAACTATTTTGTACGGGCGGAGAAAAAAAACTGAAGCACGTGGTAATGATGCAAATGTAGAAAAGAAAGATTCAATGTTCGATCTATCTATCGCATTTGTTTACTTGTTACAGACCGTTCGTTTTGTTGTTGGTTATTGAATATGAGACTAAAAACTATAGTACGAGCATTCCGAAGAAAACGAACGTATCTTACACTTATCATTCTATGTGTTTGTTTTCTCAATGTTTTAAATTTCTATCTGCATAATCTACCCGATCATACATCTTCAACTACAACTACATCAACAAAACGATCGACATTCAACTCCAAAACAACAAAAAGAAAATCTATTATTCGACCAGTGAAATCGCCATTAGTCATCGATGTTCAGTACTATCGGTTAGTTCCTAAACGACGTTATGAATACGAATATCGTTTTGAATACAATACAAGTCATAGGGAAGATCATTACCGTGTTATGATTCTACTCAGTGGTAGCACGCGTACATGCACGGACTATTGGGATTTTGCTGTTGGCCGTCGAATACTGACTCTTTTCCGTCAATATGGATTTTTCACTTTAGCTATTTGTGCGAGACGTAGAAAATTCGATAGTGATTCACCATTGGCAAGTAACGTGGACGCAAAAATACTCTATGGTAGCATGCAAAAATGGATTCACGAGGTTTTCTACAAACGTTTTCGGCAGTATCCTCGTTTGTACATTCATGCTGTTAGTCGTGGCTCGAAATTCGCCGCTATTGTCTCTCGAATATTGCCGATTCAAGGGCAAATCTTCACGATCTATCCAGGTCATTATAACATGATGGAAACGCCTACGACTCATCCGCTTCATCTTCGAAATCGATTGACTGATCCTGTCTTCGGCAATTGGTTTCATTTCGAATATTGTTATCGAAATGCATTCGAAATCAATCGAACGAGACCGATTTGTCCGTTTGGTAATCTTCAACAAAAGTTATATCAACCGGTTACGCCGACATTTTTTGTTCACGCCAAAAACGATCGATTTTTTACGGTGAAAGATTATACGAATTTGATCGATCTAATGCGAGTCAAAGCCTATCGACTTGGCGGACCTATTCTCAGTCATGCTGAATCAATGAAATTCATTATGTTAGAACCAACGAGCATTACGGTCGCTTATGTCCAACAATTTTTTTCGTTTTGGCGTTCGAAACCGTTTGCAGCTCAGCTTTTCTACGAGCATTTCACGAACAGAACACAATATCGACCGATCAATCGATCACGTCGAACATGTTTATGTTTAAAAATCGATTTTTGTTACTACGAATACTATTCCAATTTAACTAAATCTTGGCCACAAAAAAAACTAGAACAATATCATGAATATTGCAACGATCTTTACAATAATCGAAAATCATTTTGCGAAGATGTTTGCGGCGATATCTATGCACATCATGCAATTGTATCTCGAGAATTAGACAAAATTCTTGATTGGTTAAATTTCGTGGATGCAGAACGAAAACTATTGAATATGAAAGAATACGTTGAACGACCTTTGCGAATTTATATGTATAATAAATCGTCGATCTATCCACAGAATTCGTCGTTCTCGTTGAGTCAATTCAATTGGGCGAATTTAATCAAAGCCTATCGAATGTACGCACCGGAATATTTTCTCCAAGAATATTTTCAAGAAAAACGACCCAAATCTCATCAACAATTTCAAATCATCACTGATCCATTACTAGCTGATTATTATTTTATTCCAACGGATTTAATGTATTTCTATTGTCGATCAGCGTCGAACAATATGACAGGAGACGAATTTAAAAGTTTGTATACACGATTAAATTATCAATATTTCAAACCGATGTTAGAGAAAATTCAAACGGAATTTCCCTATTGGTCAATGGCTCAACGAGAAGATCTCGTCGGTTCGAATCATATCATTGCTCTTGTCAATGGAAGAAACATGGGATTTTTACCAAGATCAATCCGGAAACAATTGAGAAATGTTGTTCAATTAGTAATCACAGGAATTCGAGAGGATTTAATGGCACGTGATGCACCAGCTCCTTATACATATCGAGGTATGAATATAACATACAGACATGGTTATGACGTTGTTCTACCTCCGTTTACTCCGGTCAAACATAATGAAAGTCAAATGTTAAATGCAACTGTCTTGGTAAAGAAGAAGAATCGTTTGTTTTTCTTTGCTGGAGAATTATCTCATTGGATGACTCCGCAATCAGCACGTGCTTTATTATCTTCACTTATATCGAATGCCGTATCGCAGAATATTTCCTTTCAAGGAAAACAATACGAACAATTGAAAGTCTTCGAAGGTCATATGAAACCTCGTGAATATATCGAAGCGATTCAATCAAGTATTTTCTCGATTTGTCCCGAAGGTTTTCTACCTTGGTCACCACGTTTACAAGAAGCTATTCAAATCGGAGCTATACCAATCATTTTATCCGATAATCTCGTTCTACCGTTCGAACGATATATTCCTTGGAGATTGATAAGTGTTAAATTAAATGTTAGTCAAACGGAAAATCTAACAAATCTGATTCATGAAATTCCGAATCTTGATCAATTTGTCATAAGAAAATTAAGTACAGCATCGAGATTTATCAATGCATTTCAATGGCCATATAAAATTCTCGAAGGAAATCGAACCGATCCGGTTTTTGCTTTCTCACCGAATCAAGATTTTAACGGAACGATTCCCGATGTTTTCTCTTATCTATCCCGAGAATTACAATGTCGATCGATTGAACAATCCTTTGGTTTAACAGAAGATACTTTCTCACTCGAATCACAAAGAGCTCAACGAATGGCTTGTCAACACTATCCAACCATATGTCCATGTCATACGGATCAACAATCTGTAGCCTTTCAACAGTACGTTTAATTTAATTGACTATCATTTTTCTGTTCTGTTAAATCTTTAATATTAAATAAAGTCAATTTATTTGTTTCTTATTGGTTCGTATAATTCTTACTATAGAAAAAACGTTTACATGCGTAATTTTCTTTTCTCTTTCCTTCCTTTATACTAAGGTTTATAATATATCGTTTGATATTTCTTTTTTTTTCTCGATGCTCGGTTCATTTGTACTTTTTCTTTCACGAAGAAAAAGAACAGACGAAGAATGGGTTAATTATGTTTAATTCTCTTTGGAGAGAATTGTCTACCGCTTCTTTTTTTGAGTGACTATTAACAATGACAAGTAAATTATGCATGTCTTATTTCAGGTTCATTTAAAAGAAAATGACACAATATGTGCACGATCAAATGAATTACATTGAACAGGTAAATTCGAGTGATGAAAACGGCGAAAAAGAGAAAGATTTTTAGACTATTCATCGATTGAATATCCGGCAATCGGATGATCATTCGTACGTATAAGAAATCGATTCGATTGATTTTTAATTTGCTTTTTTTTTATAGTCAATTGACCGAACAATACGGGTACTTAAAATTCGATGATAATGACGTTGATTCAACTCAACGACTTTCTCAATACATTCGATTAGCTCTGCATACGAATGCGAGGACAGTTGTTGAGTTTATGCAACATGCTTGGCGTTTGCCAGTGCCGGATTTAATCATTTCGATTACCGGCGGAGGTAAACAATGTCACATGTCGACACATCTCCGCAAGACATTTCAACGTGGTCTAGTCGCTGCTGCTGCGACGACGAGTAGAAATTCGATGAATTTCGATTTGATTGATGTGCATTTTGTTGAATTATAGACGCATGGTTATTCACAGCAGGAACGAACACAGGCGTGGTTAAAGAAGTAGGAGAAGCGATTAGTAATTATCGATATAAAAATCGCAAGCAAGGTCTCGATGTGCCATGCATCGGGTTTTGTACGTGGGATTATATTACTGGAAGTGAACAATTAGAAAATCGTCGACGAGTGTCATTGAGATCGAATGAATTAGTAGAAAAATCGATTTGTTTGCTTTGATTTCGTGTCATTGTTTCAATAGGATGCCATAGTCGAACATTTAGTTCATTGTTATGTTGTCAAACAAGCGGACATAAATCGATATGATTTAGAACCGAATCATACACATTTTTTGCTGTTCGATGGTCAATCGACGAATACCAATGATGTTCTATTACAACGAGCAAGTATCGAGAAATATTCTCGTCAAATCGACATAACAGATCCGAAGAATGAAGCATCGATTCCTATTGTTATGATTCTGCTCGAAGGTGGACCGTTTTCCGTTCATACGATTTGTCAGGGTCTTCGATCGAACACACCGTTAGTTGTTGTGAAAGTATGTCAATTGAAATTGTCTTGCCTATATCGAACTTTGAATTAGGGCTCTGGTCGAGCAGCAGATCTTGTAGCTGATGTGCATGAATTTATCTCACAAAATGAATTTCATCGTTTGACATCGTCTCAATTAGAAATCATGTTTGTCATTGAATTCGATTTTTTTGTCGAATAATTGCTGAATTTAGATTTAAAAAACATCGATCGAAGACAAACGAATGGATCGATGAGATCAAAGTCGATCTTTGTCAAGTTCTACGTCAACGAAAGGAACTTGTGGTCGTTTTCGAGTTCGATAGTCCGAGACATCATGGAAATCTCGAAGATGCCATTCTCGAAGCACTTCTTAAAGGTTCGTTCGAACGCATTCATTCGAAAATATTCGACAAATTCAAATTTCGTCTCTAGCTGCTAAACATTCGGGAGATTACATCGACGAACAACAATGCCGAGTTGCTGAATTGAAATTAGCTATGGTATTCGATCGTTTTTTTTTCGTACTGAAAACGAGTTTTTCTTAAATAAAGGCATGGGAGAAATTTGATTATGCAAAACAACACATTCTCACGGATTCAACGATCAGCAAATGGACCGTACGTCATGACACTTTTATTCTATAACTAAATTCTTATTCTCGAATCAACTAGGAAACCGATCTCATGCACGCATTAGTCGACGCTCTTCGTCGTGGTTATGTCAATTTCGTTGAATTGCTCTTAGACTACGGTGTGACTTTGAGTAAACTAACATTAGCCGAACTCGATCAATTGTACGCGTCTCGAGATGTAAGTCAACGTACTCGATTCGATCGAACTGATATGATTTCGATTTGCGTAGAACGAGAATCGATTGCCCATCGACAAGAAAAGTCGACATGAACACGTACCAACTCGAAATGATTACTATTCAGTTTACTTTTCTCATCACATCAAAGCTGATCAAACTTGTCAACTAGGACAACACGCAGCGCGTGAACTATTTCTTTGGTCGATCTTTCTCGATCGATTCGAACTGAGCAAATATCTCTGTTCGAAAACTTGGGTAGGTCATTCGTCAGAAAACGAATAATCCTCTCTTAAAAACATATCAATAGAATCAATCAGTAGCTGCATTGATCGCCGTTCGAATCTATCGGCAAGCAGCTAGTCTAGCCGTTCATTCGGAAGTCAAGCAAAATTATGAAACTAAAGCTTGGTTAGATACTTCGTTTGAATATAAATGAAAAAAAAGATTTGTGTTATCTCTAGTGAATTCGATAGACACGCGATGTCGATCATTGATCAATGTTTTAATCATGACGAATATTTCGCTGTTGATCTTTTGAAGCAACCAGCGGCTTTGTTTGATAATATCGAACCATTGAAATTAGCTGCACAAGCCAATTGTCGAGTGTTTCTCGCGTCGGAATGTGTACAAAGATATCTCGATCAAAAATGGTGAAAAAAAAACAATCATATTTCAATTCTCGTTTAAAAATTTACAATTCTAGGTTCGGTCATTTGAATTACAAACGATCGGCTATTCATTTACGAGTGAGCTTGCATGGAGAACAATTAGTTATATGTCGAATTTAGATTTTTCTTTGCTCGTTATTCTTGCCTCTACTTCCATTGTTCGCTGTTTTTCTACCGTACGTTTACAAACACCAACAGATAACGTATAACGAACGTAATCGTTCGAAACATCGAAGTCCTGCAATGATTCAAACAGTGATCAGGTGAGAATTTCGACTTGTTAACATTTCCGAATGAAGATCGTGCGTTTTCTTTTATTAGAAGCGATCGAGATCAATCTGCAGTGCTGATCCCTTGGTCGAAAAAGATCATGTACTTCTACGAAGCGCCTATCGTTCGGTTTTGCTATTACGTTGTTTGTATTGCCATTTGCGAATGTTGGCTTATATGATTTCTCTTTTTTTAAAGATCTTCATCGTTGCATTTCTCGGGCTATTTAGTTTCGTTGTTCTCTTTGATTTCTATCCTTATAGCATCTATTTGGAACGACGAACATTGCCAATAAGAGAATTAATTCTACATATTTGCCTTTGGTGCGTTATTCTCGAAGAATTCTGTCAAGTAGAAAAGCAAACAAATCGAATAATTAAATCTCCTGATTTGTTTATTTAGTTTCGATTTATTGATTTGAAGGAATACTTTTTGAATATATGGAAAGCGATTGATATAATAGCACTTGTTTTCTATTCAATTGCATTTGTAACAAGATTTATAATGATCGAAGAATGTTTTATAGTTTCCAAGTAAAAGAATTCATTCGTTTCGAATTGAATTTTATTCGTATTCGAAGGATATTTCTATGTCTTGATTTGATCATTTGGTTTCTTCGAACGCTTCATCTATTCGCAGCTTTCGAACGACTTGGTCCACAATTAGTTATGATTTTCAATACTGTACGTGACATTTTGAGTTGTTAGTCTCTCAATTAAACACAATCACTTTTTAGATGAAGGATATGTTCTTTTTCGTTTGTTTTATTCTGATATTTTTATGTGGATTTACGATCACATCTTGGTCGTTGCTTTCATCGACATCTCAATTCGATTGGATCTATGACGATCAACGTCGATTGATCAATGTCACTCTCAATCATTCGGAAAGTAACAACTCGTGGACATGGCAAATTATTCGAAATATTACACATCATGGCGTATGGAAAATCTTTGCACAAGTCGATCCAATTAGTAAGAAAAGGTGTTATCTTTGATTCGAAAACACAAGAACGGAAATTTATTTAGATGGAACCGATGTTTATTCGAATATTGTGTTTGTTCTAACGATTATTTTTGTTGCTATTGCCAATATACTTCTACTGAATATTCTTATTGCGTTGTTTAAGTATGATTAAAATGGCGAATTGTCCTTTTCGAAGATGAATTTGATTTTTCTAAAGTGTGACAATTCAAAATGTTCAAGAACAATCGCATGATCTTTGGCGTTATCAGAGATTTTTAATCGTCAATGAATTCAGTAAGAAACCGATTTTTCCTCCTCCGTTTAATCTGCTCGTTCTTATTCGATGGATCATTTGTCGAATTCGAATCACTCGACAACGGCGACGATTCGGTATTGTTCAAATCATTGTTCTCTTTAGCTCGAACGCTTTTTTTTAGTTGCAAGTGAATCGTTGTTAACTGAAGTGAAAATGTTCAATCGAAACTTCGAACAACAAATTCGAATCAGCGATGCAATGCGACGTGAAAATGCTATTGCAGAAGATTATTGGAAATCAATAATCAATCAACAAGTTCAACCGACTCTTCACGATATCGAACAGAATTTTACGTTTAAAATCGATCAACTCGTAGCGAATGTAGGAAAAAATGAGTTTTGTAGTGAAATTTTATTTGATTTATGTAGACTTGTCGATATTCATCGAAAAAACAAATCAATATGGAAAGTGAAGTTTAAAAATAAAATGTTAATTATAATTGAAATTTTTTAATACGAGTTTGATGTCTGATGTGAGGCGCGATTTGATTTGGATTGAACGTGTTGTTGATTTTAGTAAAAAGAGCGAACATGGAAATACCATGAACAATCATCATAACGATAGATCCGACAGCTGTCATGATTGCTACTGGTTGTTTACATGCTTCTTCCTAAATTAGAAGACATTTTCAGTCAACGAAAATAAAGATTTCGAACAAAATATAGTTACAAATACTAGTGCATCAACGATTGGCATATCAGTAACTGGCTCAGTAGTTGTAGTTACTGTTGTTGTCGTATCAGCTAATAATAAAAAAAACGTATCTATAGTCTTGAAGATGAAGTCAAGGATATTACTTGTTGAAGTAGTCACAGTTGTTGTTGCTGTCGTTTGTGTAATTGTAGTACTAGTACCAAAAACGATACCAGTCGTTGTTTGCTATCAGATGATTATGATATATTAATTGAAACTGATTCATAAACCAGTAAAAAGAAACATACTAAAGTATTGGGAGTAGTGGTACCTAATGGTCGAGTTGTTACAGTTCCTGTTGTTGGCGGTGTAGTTGTGGTTGTTGTTGTGCTTGAAAGATCTGGATTCCAGATGTTAAAATTCCAGAAATTAGAACGAGTTATTGGAGCAGATTCAGGACCTGATAATATCAAAGTGAATAGATTATCATTCAGAATTCAAAAGATATACGTACCACAAAATTCTGTTCCACTTGCAACACCTGAAAAACAAACAAATTCAAAAAACACGAAAATTTCATTTTGAAATCATCGTATATACCACTATCAAAAAGAACATAATACGTATGTCCAGGAATCCATGTATAATTTGTAATAATAGTAATCGTATATCCGGTATAGAGAATATTTGGTTGCCAACCTGCATCGAATGTTTGAACAGATGTATTCGTAGCTCCATCCATGAATCGAATATAAGTACCATTTCGATTTGGACGATTTACAGGACGTGTAGCTACAATTACGGAAATAATGAAAATGAAATAGATAATTCCGTTAGTTATTTGTACCTTGAATAGAAAATATCGATTGATTGGCAAAAACAGTTCCGATTGGTGATGCTGAACCTTGAACTGCTTGAGCTCGAATGAGGTTCGGTGATTCAAAACCAACTAAATACGTGACACACCAAGCATCTGATTGTAGATTATTATTATCAACTGCACCAGCACAAATGGATTGAGGACCATATTGATCATCTTCCGGAGTCCAAGTTATAGTCATGACAAAAATACCTATATTTATTGAAAATAATATTTGATTATTTGACAAGTTAATATAGTTGTATAATTACCATTTCCTTCGTCAACAACAGTACTATGTTGCATTCCATAGGGTGAACTTGTGACAAAATTAACGATTGTTGCACCAGGACAGTAT
>Ga0209922_100796_pt1 | contig 34532 bp, 44 predicted proteins | sample ThiBiot_500_biof_FD_183946 | JGI IMG/M metagenome (GOLD analysis project Ga0209922, IMG submission 183946) | Wastewater bioreactor microbial communities from Cape Town, South Africa - Thiocy_expt_500_biof (SPAdes) | ecosystem: Engineered > Bioreactor > Thiocyanate-remediating > Anaerobic-Aerobic ... | reverse complement strand
ACGATCGACATTGACTTCTGTACAAATTTCTTTCCAATTTTTGATTAATAAACGATGTAATTGAAAGCCAGACATAAACGAATGATCAAGTTTAACAGCTTGCGCCCATTTATCTTGTATAATAGCCATTTCGAATAGAGCCGATGCACTATCAGCATTATATTCGAAACATTTCAAATCATGACCATCGAAAGCTAAATCAAATCGGCCGGTTAATGTTAAATCTTTTTCTGTTTGCCATGATTTACGTATCTTTGGCCAGAATACATCAGGTATACAAAAATGTTTCAAAAGATCATCATTCTCAAGAACATAATTGGTTGCATCCATAAACATCTGATGTAATTCATTCGATGTACTACCTATTGTTAATGTTAATTCCTGATCGATTTTATAATATGGTAATGTATCTGTATCAGCACGTATTAATTCAGATCCATATAATTGTACGAAATATTTTTCCGCTGGATCTTCTTCATTTAACCAATTGGCTATTGAATGAAAACTTTTGTCAGTTATTGAACAACGATCCAATGTGCCTATTGGTTTATTTTCTTGATATTCTTTTAGAATTAAATGAAGTTTCGTTTCATCTAACGGTTGTAATTCATCATTATCATCGATTTCAATCCAACCGACAATATCATCTTCATCTTTTAATAGATAATTTCCATTTTCAATTTGTACGGGTATTTCACGTGCATAATTATCTGACCAACTATGATAGATAAAATTTTGTTCGGCTATACGAACATTATTATTGATAACTTCAGTTACAATTGCAACATGACCAAATGGTAATTCTTTACCACGTGGATAGATTAATAATGAATCGTGTTTCGGTTCATGATGTGAACCATTTGGATAGTGTTTTAATGGAAATTTTTTTCCGTCAGTTACACGTTCAACATATGTTAACTCAGACCACATGTCAGCTGCACAAGGTATCGGAGGAAAAATGCAACTCTTTCGCATTAATAACCAACGACGAGCAAATTCTACACATTGCCATTTAAAACCCATGAAAATACCATGTAAATAATGTCGTTCAACAGAGAAAAAATCATCGTCACCATTCGAATACGCATGAACATTTGTTGATGCCGTACCTTGAACTTTATTAAATGGTAATAAAGAATTTGTAGTTTGTGACATGATGGACTCTAAAAAATGTAACAACAGAAAAAAAAATGAAATAAACACAATGTTACATTTCGTATTTATCTTATCGAAAAAAAGTAAAAACACACGCACACCCTACCACTCACAGGGAAAATGTCGAGTGAATAACTTCAAAGTCGAAAACGCAAGTGCAATTAATCATGAAACAACGAATCGAAATCTATCTCGATATTTTTCTCTTTCCTCGACGCTACGAGAAACAAACGCAGCATCGAGTCAATAACATTACTTCGAAAGTACCTATGTGCATACGTGTATATATATACTTTTTTTTTTAATTTTACGAGCGAGACGAAAACTTTTACCGTCGTGATGACGATGCAAATTTGTCGTTGCACTGACATGCACGCTCTGCAAGGTTCTGACAATTTTCTATTTCTTTATTTAAAAATAAAAAATATTCCAGCATCATCATGACAATGCAGAACAACAAGAAATATGAGGAATTAAACACACACAAACACACATACATTAGTAGATCAAGTAATGACTCATGTGCATTTTCTCGACGCCATTCTCAGAAATAGAAAAAAGAAAGCGTCTTCATAAGCTGACATCTTGTCATGTCGCTAGATGGCAAGACAACTTACTTGAAGAAGAAGAAGAAGAATAGAATCTTGCTGTTGTTCGAAGAAATATTCGAATATTAGAAAATATCATCGAATACAACCAGGTTATATATTACTGTTTATCTCGTTATAACAATGACGAAAGATTGAGAGTGTTGCTTAAAAGTTCAAACACTATTGGTCTATTCATTTGAATCACCTATCGAAAGAAAAATATTTCATTTTTAAATGATATTCGATAAGGACATCTTTCCGATTGACATCATCGTCTGTGTACTTTTTTTTTTATTTCAAAACACACACACACACGCACACGCACGTACACATAAACACGAGTGCAAAATAGTTTATTTCCATTCACATAAAAATTCTAAATGAAATCGTCGAAATCTTTCGACCATATCTTTCATTTGATCGACAGGTGGTAAAATCGTTGTACGTAAATGATATGTACCGGGTTGTTGTTTGAAACCACTACCGGGCACGACACAAATACCGGTTTTTTCTAATAATTGAAAGCAATAGAATGCATCCGGCGCCATATTTTTCGATTTAGCATGTTCAATAGCTTTCGGTGGAAGTTCAATTCGTGGAAAAGCGTACATGGCACTAATAAATAAATATTTATAGATTTTTATTTTGCTTTCGAAATAAAAAAACAAACAAACCCCATGACATCGTTACATTTAAAACCTTCGATTGAGTTAAATAATTCACTAACAAGATTGGCTTTATCTTTCAATCGTTGCATAACTTCACTACGTTCTTTTTGATACAATTCATAGGATTGTTCGCCTGGTTTGGGCGGATTGATAATCGCTCCCATTACAGCTTGACCCCATGATGTCGAACATAAACAAGCGGAAATTAATTTATTGACTTGCATACGAACATCTTTATCGATATTAATTAATTCATAGTAACCGCCACGCGAACCACATCTTTTCGAAAATAAACAACGAAAGTTTTATTTCGCAGAAAAATATTTCATTGAACTCACTCGCCATGCCAACCTTTTGATGCAGAATGAAATGAAGCTAAAATCAAAAGACAAAAATCAAGATTCAGTTAGAAGGAAATTATATTGTTATGTACCCATTTCCATGCGATTGAAAGGTTCGCCGAGTTCCATGAGAACTTGTTTAAATGAATAGAATTTTGAATTTGATAAATAGACATTTTCTTGGTAGACTTCATCAGCCATGATGAATAGATTATGTTTTTGAGCTAAATTAATTTTCCATTTAAAAAAAATTTCGATTATTTTTCTTTTCTTTTACCAAAACGAATGACATTTTCAATGTTTTGACGCGAAAGTACTTGACCTAAAATGAGCAAATTGATGACATTGCGAAAATTTTTCATTATTTTACCAGTCGGATTGCCTGGATTGATAATGACAATACCACGTGGTACACAACGATCTTTCGATTCTCGTAAAGCGCGTTCTAATTCATCAATATTCAATGCCCAATTATTGCCTTCGTCGAGATAGTATTCAATTTGATAGGCGCCATATTCCGATAATGTCGCACTATATAATGGATATTGTGGAACGGGTATCATCTATCAATCAAATATATTTCGTTTTTGAATCAAATAAATCAATGTAAACAAGAAATTTTTATTTACAATGCCTGATGGTTTTTTCGGATCAGTATTCATCAATAGTTTAATGACAGTTTTAATACCATCCGAAGCGCCATTGCAAAGATAAATATCGCTTGGATTTGCTGGATAACCGTCACGTTTTTGGATATAAGCTGCTATATCTTCTCGTATAGTTACTAAACCTTGACTTTCGGTATAAGAACCTAAACTTTCTCCGCCTGCGCTCGATAGTAAACGTTCGACTTTTTGTTTGATATCAGCAGGAAAATCCGGCGAATTCATAACTGTCGGATGTGTGCAGCCGGCAACGAACTAATTTGAAACACATTAATTTGAATATCAAACAAACAAATAAATGAAACACCAACCTGACGAATATATGTAATCGGTTTTTGATTACCGCTTGCATGACAATCACCAATATTTGCTCGAATGACACGTTCAAATGGAAAACTGTGTTTACCCTTGAGAAAGAGAAGAAAAAAAAATATGTTTTTATTTTTGAAACAAAAAAATAGAAACAAAATTCATCTACCGATTTGATTTCTTTTTCTATTTCAGCAGCACGAAGTACAATCGGACCTCGAACTGCATATTCTACTTCGATGACACGAGGATTTAAATTTTCCATCGTGAGAGTTTTATTATTAACAAAATTATTCTTCATGATTTCGAATCTTTCAAAAAAAGAGAAATGAAATTCGAATAGTAACTATCCGCGAGGTTATAAAACGAGATGAAGACCCAATAAATCGATGTTTGAATGAAATGTGAATATATATATATATTTCTAGTTTTTATCTCTTGTTTTTCTTTTTCTCCGTTTCGAGGGCTTTATTTTATTTACTTTCGATGACTTATTTGAAGAAGAAAAAGAAAAAAACAAAATGCTATCATGCGTACATACTATTTGTCATCAATATTATTCAATAGAAATAGAAATTATAACCGAAGATTTTCCATTGAAATATATAGAGGTCTGGTTTGTAGATCGAGTTTCTCTCTTTCTCTTTCTCTTTCTCTTTCTTATTCTTGTACTTCTCAACGAAGATAATTTTTTCCCTTCCTTTTTCTTTCGCCATCCAATTGGTAACAGTAATCAAAAGTTAATATTCGACAAAAAAACAAACACAAACATAAGCTTATTTTTATGCGAAACCCATTAGTACGACGATTGCAAACATATTTTTGCCGTTCGAATAAATATGTCACGATAGCACAAGACTGTACCTTCAATATAGTTTCTATATCTCCTGCACGAGCAACAATCGGTCCTAAAATTGAGAAAGAATGTCAAAAGAACGAAAAAAAAAAGAAAAGAAGATATTCAACCTCGAACAGCATATTCAACTTCTTTTACAAGTGGATTGAGAGTTTCCATGGTCAATGAAGAATTTCGTGTTTGTTCTTTCCGTAGCATCATTGTAGCAATACTAAGAATTCGAGTAGTTTGATTTGGTAAACGTGTTTTCAACGATATCATATTTCTTATTCGTTTCTTTTGTTTCAAAAGTACAAACGATACGTTCGATGCAAAAAATTCAATTATACAACTGAGAAGGTGTGTCCTTTATTTTCAATTGTATTTCAAGATGAAGAGTTCTGTTGTTGTTGTTGTTGTCGCTCGACATCATTCTTGAAAAATCATAGAGGTCGTTTCATATTCTTCATCATTCCTTATGGTTGCGGTTTCCATAGCATCGATATAAATCTACAACGACTTATGATTTCTTTTGATAGTCAAATATCCGTGATTTCGTGGGATGACAAAAGGAATTAGTAAAAATGCACGTGAAACATATGTCGAACAGTTATCAAAGGGTCGAGGTGAGATTCTATTGTTGAGAAGATTTTCAAAATACAACGCACACACAAAAACGAGAATTGTTTTTATTTGTTATTCAGGTTTGACAGGTGGTACGAATAAGAAATATGAACCTTTTACAAATATAAATTCATCAGATAAAACCGATTTTGCTTACCGAAGTACGTCAAATTTTTTACGACAATCCGTTACCTCACTGGAAATGAATACTGGACGAGGTCTTGTTCGCACACGAAGTGCTACCGATTTAACCCCGAGAAGTAATAATACGAGACCATTTTTCCATTAATATTCAATGGAAAAATTTCTGTGTTTTTTTTTCTTCTTCTAGCAAATCGACCGAGTAGTAGTGGAAATCCGAAATACAAAGCCCAAGAAGATTATTACGATGAAATCCAATCGATGAAAAAAGTCTGTTGTTTATATTTGAATATTCGATTTTCGAATATTATTAATTTCAGGATATGAAAAATATCAAAGAAGAAAACAGCAATCTTCGTTCGAAAATTCGACGATTAGAAGAAGATAATGCTCGTAAACGTAAAGAAATCGATGCTCTCTATGATCCCAGCAAAGTATATCGAAATTCTTTTGATCTATCGTTTTTTTTTGTCATACAAAAAGATTGACATAGGATGGAGATCTTCGACGAACAATCTCAGGTTCAAATACCGATCGAAATAATAACAACAATTCGAACGCTGCAGTAAATCATTGAGGAAATTTTGTCAAATTCAGTTTTTTTTTTTATCTTCTTCGATTGTAGAATGTTGTCATGAGTTTAAAACAACGTTTATTTAAATTGGAATTACAATTAAAACAGAAAGAAAACGAAATCGAGTATGTTGACAAAATTCTGATGAAAAGTTTTTGTTTTCTTATCTGTAAAAACATTTAGTGAATTGAAAAGTGATCCGAGACGAACGAAAAGTACCGAATTAGAAATTCAAAATCGTGCGTTACTCGGCGAACTCGAACGGCAGAAAGTCGAACGATTGAACTACATTCAGCAAAAGTAAAAAACAAACATTTTCATTTATTTGTCATTTGCTTTTTTTGTAATCAAGTGATTATATGGCAACCGTTGATGAAGAAAAGAAGAATGCTGTTCGAAAATTAAATCAAGAACGCGATGCTTTAAAAAAAGAAAACGAAAGTTTAAAGAAGAAAATTCACGATTTTCAAAAATTAGAACGTGGAGAGGAATTATCTGCCCGATCGATTGTACGTCCGATTTGATTCATGAAATAAAATAATTCTCTTGCTTTAGGACGGAAATATTGACAAAGACTCGAAATACAAAAGTGAAGATGTTCGTCGACTTGAAGACGAACTTGAACAAATGCAAAAGAATTTCGAAAAAGTTCGTCATGAACGAGATCGTCTACGTAATGATCTTGCGCATACAAAAGACGAACTCGAAGAACTTCAAAACGATCGAGAACAATCGAAGAGAAAAGGCAGTCATTTCGATAAGATTCAGGAAGAACTCGATCGAGCCAATAATGAACTTCGAAAATTCAAACGTGAACGTGAACAAAACGAACGTCGAATCGAAGAAATCGATGACAAACTTCGCGATACTCAAAATGAACGTGATCGATTGAAAAAAGAACTCGAACGAACCTACGATGAACTCGAACGTGAACGACAGAAATCGTCGAAAATCAATCCAACTCTTCGATCATCATCACCAACAACAAAAACAACTCCATATAAACCATTCAGTCGATCTCAATCGCCACCATTCGATGAAGAAAATCCTTCAGGATTCGATACTATCAAGTAAATACAAAACGCAAAACAAGCAGATTTCTTTTCATTTCTTTTTGTCAGACCGAAAACTTCATCGCCAAGAGGTTCAAAATCCGACATTCAACCTGCGAATGACGTAAAAATTTCGAATTGTCAAATCACTTGCATTCGTTCTTTTGTGACTTTCTAGACAGCTTTAAAAACTATACAAGCCGCACTACGAGGTTTATTGCATCGAAGTGACACCGATCAACGCAGTCTGTCGAAAAACTCGTATAGAAAATATACGAAGATTTTTTTTTTCTATTTATTTATTTAGGCAGATCAAATACAAATACAAGAGCTCGTTCGCCCGTTAATGTTCGAGATTCCAATGCATATAGCGTATGAAAATACGAAATCTGTGATTTAAAGTTGATATGTTTGCTTGTAGCGACGAACTCCTTCGCCACCATTCAAGAGAGATCGATCACCTTCACCTCCGACTCTAAATCCTCGCAGTTCAAAATCAAGTTTACTTACGAAAACAGTTCGATTGTCTATTGAAATTTCTCGTTTAAAAAATTTATTTTTTCTAACAGCGAAGTTCATCACCACCATTCGATATTGATCGACCATCGTCTCCAGCTACGAAAAATCTCCGTAGTTCAAAACCAAATCTATCAAACGATCCATGTAGATTTCTCTAACATCGGTTTTTTTTCTATTTCTACTTTTTCATGTTCAATTTTAGATAAATTCGGTCCCGAAAAACGATCAACAACAGGCGTTCGAGATTCTCTAGTAGGCGTGGTTGACACACACTCTTGATTTTTCGAAAGTATTCTGTATTTTATAGCGACGAACACCTCAATTCGATGAAGAACGACCATCATCGCCTTTCGCTCGCAGTTCGAAACCGAACGCATCCAATGCTCGAGCTTCCCCTCCGCATTTAGTAAAGAAAATCATTGATAAATTTAAATAAAAATTCGCTTTTTCAGCGTCGAACTCCATCACCACCGCCAATTCCTGAACGATCATCGTCATCTCGAATTCCAAGTGCACGTAATTCGAAGCCAAATTCATTTGATGACGAAGGTAAATCTTCTTGTAAATCGATCAGTTCATCACTCTCTCTCTCTCTCTTCTTTTCTTTCTCATAGACAAATTCATTAAACGGCCTTCATCTGGCCAACGAGTAAATTCTTATTTTCCTTTGTTAACTTGCATTTCTTTCGTTTATTTAGCATCCGTCATCATCTCCGAAAATTCCATCTTCATTAGCGAAAATTCTCGACGACGATGACGATGATGTTATGGATGGTTTATAATAAAAAAAAACATTTCTTTTTCTCTTTGTTTCGCATATAATCGAAGTAAAAAACACAAATAAAACTATCGTGTGTCGTGGTTTTTTTTTTCGTCAGAACAAACAATGCACATTTATTTATAATGAAGTGTACTTTAGACATGAAAATAGACAACAAAACGAAAAGAAGAAGAAGAAGAAACGAAAGGTTATTTTGTATATTGTGGTAAAGATTCGGAGTTGAATTGGTGTATCGACGTACGTACACATGAGAATTTATTTACTAAAATTCGAGAATGTTGGATAACGCCAATCAGCTGGATACGGATACGATGAATAATAATCTGACAGAACAAAACAAAATGCAATAGGATAATTATTCAAGCTTGTTTGTTTGTTTTTTCGTACCTGATGCATGTGCTGGTATTGAAAAACCAGCAGATGATGTCGGATACGACGATGATGAACAGAAAAGCTCATTCGATTCTATTAAAACAAAGAAATGTAAATATCTATTTTAAAAAAACACAATAGCTTACGTGTTGCTGAAACATCGAAATCACTTTTCATTGCATTATTACCCATAAATGGTTGATTAACATTATGAAACGATGTTTGACCTGGTAGATCACTTGAAAATTCATTCGAATTGTAGTTCAAATAATTATTCGATGAATACATCGTATTCCATTTAGCCCGACGTTGATCAATATATGCCTTGAAGAAACAAAGATTTTCAAATTAGTTTCGTTGTTTTTTTTTTATTACTTTAATTGTTATTTCAGGTAAACCAGTTGATTTAACAATAGTTTCAATTTGTGCATTATCAGCCCATGGATTATCTTTGAAGAATTTATCCAAGAAATCAATTTGTTCAGCAGAAAAATGTTTATGATCAAGCATTTCTATGAAAGAATGAATAAGAAAAACAAAAGAATGGATAGAGACGAAATTCCTTGGAGAATTTGAGTCATTTGCTTTGTGTCGTTGTTTGACAGTTTATATAATCATCTACTTACCGATCGGATGATGATAATGACTCGAACGAGATCCATGATGATGATGATGTTGAGAACGTTTTGTTGAATATTCATTTGAATGTAAATTATATTGTGAATGATTCAATAGACTATGAATACTATAGTTATGTGGAGACGATGAAACACCTGTTGGATGTGTTCGACTATCGTCATCATTAGTTGTTGTTGTAGTTGTTGTTGTTGAACCATTGAGAATAGCTGTTGATGTTGTTTCATTTGATGTTGTCGATGATGAATCATGATTATTTGTTTTCGAATTTTCATTTATATTTCCACGATTTCGAACAATTCTAAATGTGAATATTAAAATAACATTAACAAATGACAACAGAGAGAGAAAGAGAGGAGAACAACAACAAAAAAAACGGCAGTTCTTTTTTTTTTGTCGGCAAAAGAAGAAAATCAATGTCGTTGCGAATCATTAGTTAACAATTAATTCACTTCATTCACATAATAATACAATAGAGAAGAAAGACGACGACAAACTAACGAACATTTGCGTCGTTTGTTCTCTTAGATTCCTTACCGATTGATCGAACTAACACTTGGAACTTTATCCGAATCGCAAATGCCATCAGCAATAAGACGTTCTCGAATTTCCCAAGCAAACATTGTCGGTGCTTGATTCTTGTAATTGCTTATAGCATCGACAACTTTCGGTGTAGCAACTTTCGGTTTACTACCACCGATTATACCCGGACGAATTGAACCTGTTTCATGATATCTAAAGAGTTTTTTTTTTTAAAGAAAATAAGCAATCTGTGAGCATTGGTTTTACCTTCCGAGAATTTTACTCACACAACCATGTGAAACACGTAATTGTCGACTGATATCACATGGTCGTACGCCTTGTTTAGCAAGATCAACAATCGATTGACGAACAAGATCTGGCAATGGTCGACCATTGACAAAAACTCCACCGAGCTGATTTATACCTCCATGGCCTTCGAATGACACAAAGAAAAGAATGGATTGAATTTGGCTAATATTTTTCGAGATAGGATCGATTCTAGTAAATCAATGGAGCACAAATGGATAAAAAAAACGAGAGAGTGAAGGCAAGAATCGATAGGGGAAAAATACAGAGCACCTACCAAATTTGGAATATCGGTATTGAGCTGCAACGAACTGGTTGAACGGAAACATGGTTTCGCACAGCAACAAGCCTCTTGTGCACAAACGAGAGACAGTCTTCAAAAGTCAATGAAGGGAAGAGAAAGATAGACAGAAGCTACAATGATGATGATAGAGAAGAAAAAAGAGAGAGATTGAGAAGAGAAAAGTCCGGTAGAGCGTTACTGCGCTAGTTCTATCGTTTGATAGATTGAATATATCTTTTTTCCAAGCGCACACTCTGTGCCGAATGACAAGAAAAGCCAATGATTCGTCTCGAGTTATGTGTTTGAAGCAATCGAGAGAGAGAGAAAGAGAGATGATGATGAAGAAGAAGAAGAAAAAAAAGAGCGAACAACAGAAAGAGAGAGAGAGAGAGAAACTTGATTAAAAGTGACGAGAATGTCTATTGTACCGAGACGATATGCATCAATGATATTTTCAGAAAAAAAAAATTCAAAACGATATAGAGAAAATTCTCATTTCTTTTTTTCTCTCTCTTCTCTCTTCTGTTCTCAAGAGAATTGAGAATAGACAGAGTTACTTGTCACTCGTTTAGTAGATTAACTAACGACTTCTTTGTTGTCATCAGACTTTCAAAATCAAAAGAAAGACATATAAATAGAATAATTATGACATACATATATATATATATATATATGTGTGTGTTTTTTTTACTAAAAGAACATTTCAATTACAAAAGTGAAGTTTTTCTCTTTCTTTCTCTTTAACCAATCAAAGCTAAATAAAAAGCATTCAATCTAATTTGTTTCGACCAATAGAATACGAATTGATATTGGTTTGATCGAGTTTTCTTTCATGTTTTTCTTCAAAACTCGTTAATCATTCAACATCATTTAGTATGAATGAAATGAAGATGTTCATTGTCGACAAAAATTGCATATACAACACGTCGACATCGATCTTTTTTTCTCTCTCTCTCTCTCTCGCGTCTCTGTATTCCGAGATTCTCTGGAGACAAACTTGTTGCGAGACATTTTTAACACTTAACACCGAACAAAACAAAAGAGACGAAGAAGAAGATAAATGAACCTCACTAATTGTTTAATTTCAATTTCAATTTATTTTTGTGTAACTTGATGAGACGGAAATGATTTATCTCATCAAAATGGAGTGACGATTTTTTTTTCTATCTCTCTCTTGAAAAGTCATTTTCTTAAAATCGATAAATTCTCAGTGTCTTCATTAATTATTTGTCAGTACACGTTGTCTTTTTTTGTGTGTTAAAGTTTAGTATTCTTCCATTTGATTGATTTTAATTAAACTAAAAAGCTCTCTTTCTCTCTCAACTTGTTCAATTTAAATAAAACGTTGTGTCTATTGTGTACACCCAATCTATGCATCAATGAACGAATATGATTTGTTTTTTCCCCCTCGCAGTACATCTGTGCCATCTTTTTTTCCTTCTTTCTTTTTTTTTAATAGAATTAAACGACAAGCAATATGTATCAAATCATTGTTTCTTTGGGATTCGAAACGAGATGAAAGATCTGTATGCTCACTTAATTGTATTAATAATGATATCGATTCTTGAGGGAATCGAAAATAGAATTAAGTCGTTCTTTCTTTTTTTTTAGTTTTGATTTGAATACAAAAACAAACAGAATTTAATAAGATCATTAAAATAAGTTAATGAATTGAAAACAAAAAACGAATTCGCGTTTTTTTCGATCAATCTTCATGTCGGTTGCGCTTGACAAGTCAACTATTCGATACACCGTTCCAAATGATTTACGGGAGAACATTAAAATTCAATCAGTTTCTTTTTTTTTCGAGAATACATTTTATTTGAAATATATAATAGAGAGAGAGAGAGCGAAAAAAATGCAAGGCAAATCGAAAAAAAAACAAGAAAAGAATAGGTATCTAAATATAGGAAAAAGAACTGTAAGTGAATATATTATTTTTCCTCTTCTGTTTTGTTTCTCAAGCAACAAACCACAATAATGAAAAAATGTTTCGATCATATGAACATAAGGCAAAAAATGAATGAAAAATATTTGACACATCCACAAGGCAAGAAAAGAGTTTATACTAGATAAAACTACAAAAAGAGAAGAAGAAAAAAAACGAAACGGACGGCATGAGATTAATCGAGCAATAGAAAAAGAAAGCGAAATGCAAAAGCACGAATAAGATTATATAATTAGTGTTTGTTTCTTGTTTACTGATCTATTCTAAGGTAAATTAGAAGAAGATTTTCACTGTTAACGATCAAGGCACTCGCTGGACTAATTCACAACAGTTGATTACACTCGATGTTTAATAACGTGGTCGAGATGATCGAGCACGTGAACATGGAGATTGCGAACTGAGTTGTGGCGATGATGATGATGCTGCTTGAGCGTTGGCTGCAGCTCGTATCGAACGGAGAGCGATCGATGGCGATAGGGTACGTCGTGTTGGCGAACGATGACGTACAGGTGGTTCGTGAATGTCAGCTAATCGTTTGGTTTCGTGATCTAAAAGAACCGGATCGAGACCATGTGGATCTTGAGAAACGAATGACAATGAATCGGTAATTTCACGTCGAAGGGCATTGATTTCTTCACCGTTAGTTAATGAACGATTGATAAATGTTTGACGTTTACGCATTTCTTGATGAAGTTGCTCTTTTAATGTGGTAATCTTAATAGAACATGAAGAATATGTATGAGTTTACAAAAAAAAAAATAGTAAATTTTCATCGTACTTGTTCTTCGAGACTTTTCACACGAGCACGATGTGCTTTTTCGCGTGCTTCTAAAGCACGTTCGGCAGCGGTTTGAGATGTTCGAATACGTTCGGTTTCGGCCTCGGTTTCACGTCGATTACGTGTAGTAAAATCAATTAAACGTTGAGCATGTTGTTGCTCGGATTCGTTCAATGCTGCTTGTAAATGTTCGACTTGTCGTTGTAGAACTTGATTTTCTTCTTCGAGTCGTCGAAATTGTCGATCGAATTCGGCTCGATCCCACGATCGAATGATATCTTCGGTAACAACACGTTCTCGTTCGACTTTATCCAACGTTTTCTTCAAAACATTTTTATCTTTTTCTAAACGTAATTTCGATCGTTCAGCTTCACGTTTCTCTAAATCAAGATTGCCTAATTGCCGTTGTAGAAGAGCGTTCTTCTCTTGCAAAGCTTGTTTATCGGCGGTTAAAATCGAAATCTTTTGAATCACTTCTTGTTCGCTTTCCTGACGTTGAACAAGAAGCTAAACGAAAAGAAGATTGTTTTTAATTATTTGTCTTTTCAAACGAATCGATTACGTACAGTATTCGCATTTCGTAATTGATTTTCGAGTTCATGTCGTCTCATATCCGATTCAGTCAATTCATTTTGTAAATGATGAACACGTTCGAGTAATTCATGATTTTGTTTTTTCAAATCACCGACTTGTGAACTAGAATTCAATATGTTTGTTTATTTTTTGTATTTATAGAGAAAGGAATTTTTTCAATTGTACCGAGATTGTTCGAGTTTATCAAGATAAACCCGTCGTTCAGATTCGCTACTTTGTAAAGCATTTTGTATTCCACCAAGTTTTTGTTGTAAATCAGCAGCTTGATAATTCGTTTGAGATAGTGTTTGATTCAATGATTGTACACGTGTCTTAAGACTGGATTCACCTTCTTCAGCTTTAGCTAATGTTAATGATAAACGATCGACACTAAGTTGTAATGATTGACATTTTTCTTCTCGATCCTAAGAAAATAAACCAAAGTCAAAAACTAGAAGAAATCAAATGTCGAGATGGATTCTCTACTTGTATTTGCCGGATTAATGTATCGCATCGTTCTTGATGAACTTGAATTTCTGTATCTTTATCAGTTAAAATCATATTCAAACGTTGAATTTCGCCTTCTAAGGCACGTTTCTGCATTTCAAGTTCAGTACCACGCGCTTCAGACTCGTCGAGCGCACGTTTTAAGTGACGTTTCTCATCGGATAAACGAGATTCACTTGATTTAGCAAGACCATTTTTCTCCTTAGAGATAAATAAACAATCGAAAATGTTTCGTTTTTGTCTGAAAAAAAGAAATAAATTCTTACGATTAATTGTTTTTTATCTCCGTCTAATGCTAATAATTGTCTTTCGAGAGCTGTTATTTGATCTAACATTGTTTTACGTTCACGTTCACCACGTCGAATCGTATCTTCTTGTAATAAAAGTGCATTTTGTGCACTTTGTAAACGAGTATCAACACCTTTCTTATCTGGAAAATCATCAAAAATATGAATATTTTCTTTGTTTTTTTTTCAAATGCTCAAAATCAAACAACCTTCTTCAAATGATAGTAAAGTTTTTTGTAATTGATTGAATCGTTGTTCAGTTCGAAGAAGATTCTCTTCTAATTCTTTCGTAATACGTCGAAGTTGTGTTGCTTCGGCTAAAACAAAAATTTTCGATCAAAGAAAACACGAATCTTTCTCAACACTTACCGAGACAATCGTCTCGTTCTCGTTCGGTTGTCATATAATTTTGAACGAAATCTCTCAAAGCCGAACGAATTTGTTCGGGATCAACATCAGCAACATCGATGAATGTTGCGCCGGGCGATTGCGAACGTTCGTCATCGTACTCAGCCGAATGTGAACGTTGATGTGGACTTCGTGATGTTCGTCGTAGGATTGGCGAGGCACGATTTTCAGTCGTATCGAAACCTTTAGTTGGCGAAATCGGTCGACGACGAATACTTGGACTTGGCGAACGACTTCGTAGACGTTGACCACTGCTACTACGAGAACCGTAGCCAACTGTTCGACGTAAACTCGACACGATACTACCGAGTTTATATTCAGCATCGCGTTTAGCTCCTTCGACACTAAAAAAAACGACGAATTTCGATGATGAAAATTATGCGAAAAATTCTACCGAGCAAGTTGAGTATCGAGTGCACAAGCTCGTCCTTCGGCGCCTGACAATGCAATACGCAATTCGGATATCATTTGATTAGCACCTTCGAGCGCCAATTCAACATTTCGTCGTTCATCAATGGCTTTACGTTCTAAAACAGAAAACATATTCTTGTGACAAACAAACAAAACTTCAATCAAACCGAGTCGTCGTGAATCTTCCAAAGCTAATTTATAATCTCGTTCTTTCATTCGTTGTTCGTCTTCTAATTCGACGTAATGTCGTTGAATATTAGCCAATTCTTTTCTCAAAACTTCACGTGACGCTTCGGCTTCGACGAATTTTTGTTTTTGCCCGAATACTTCTCGTCGCATTTCTTCTTCGCGTTGTTCGTCTTGTCGAACACGATCCGCTAGATCTTCGACTTCTTTCGATTTCTTTTTCGTTTCACCATCGAGCATTTTAACATGTCGACGAAGTTCTTGTAGTTCACGTCGAGCTTCCAATCTCGATCGTTCGACGTCACGTAGATTCGCACGTAGATCATTCGCATCTTTTTGTACTTGCGAACGTTGTTCATCGAGAACTAGAAAAACAAGAACAAAATTCGATTTGTTTTGAAATTCGAATTTTTTTTACCAATGATTCGTTGTTTAGCTTCTTCTAACAATTGTCTCAAATCGATTTTTTCGTTTTCAACTGTTTTTAATTTCGTACGAAGATCTTCGGCTGATCGAAGTGAAAGTTCTTTGTCACGTTGTTCGTCTTGTAAGTAACGTTTGAGATCTTGAATTTCTTTTCGTTGTAGATTAAGATTTTCTTCGTATTCTCGAACGCGTCGATTCGATTCGATGAGATCTCGTTTCAATTGATCGCGACTATCTTCGATTAGTTTCAATTGTGTTTTCAATTCGAAATTTTCATGATTTTGTAATTGTTTCTGTTGACGTAGTTGTTCGATTTCGTCGTTCAATGTTTTCACATCACGATCATTCGCAAGTGTAACATCTTCGAATTTAATTTGAAACTTTTTCAATTCATCTTGTAACGATAAAATAATCTGTCGGTCTTGTTCGTGATGAAGAGCCGCATCACGACGAGTTTTTTCGTATTCAACTTGAAGACGTAGAAAATCATCTTTGGTTAATGATAATTTTTCTGCGAGAGAATTTCGTTCGGTTTGAGCTATTGAAAGAAGTTTTTGTTTTTCATTTTCAGCTTCAATCAACGCTTGATCTCGTTCAGTAATAACATTGGCTAATTCGTAATGTAAATCTTCTTTTTCTTTTTCATAACGTTGTGTCGATTCGTCTTTTTCTTTTGTCAATTGTCGAATTGTTTCTTCTCGAGCTGTTTCCAATTCGAATCGAACTCGTTCACGTTCGCGTGCCATTCGTTCGACATCATCTTCATGTGCTTGTAATTGTTGTCGAATGATTGAATCTTTGTCTTGTTCCAATTGAACGAAACGTTGTTGTAATTGATCACGTGTACGAGCCGATTTTTCGATTTCAACATTGAGCTCAGCGTGAAGACGTTGAATTTCATTTTGTAATTGTTCTTTACGTAAGAGTAATTCTTGATTTTCACCTTCCAGCTGCTCACGTTTAACATCCAATTGACTGATCGTATTTTGAGCTTCGTACAAATTTGTTTCGAGTGCTTCTTTACTAAAAAAACAATAACAGAATTGAATTTTTACAAAAAAAAATGAAGGTAAACGAACTCAGAACGAAGAGCGCTGATTGTCTAAAAGAAAAGGAACAAATTAAATGTAAGTTAAAGTTTCGTCACATTCTTACGGAATTTAATGTTTGATTATCTCGTTCCGTTCCAGTTAAATCAACAACGAGATTACCTCGTTCTTTTGTTAATTCTTCTTTTTCTTTGTTCAAACGAAGATTATGTTCGCTGAGACGTTCGACATCTTTCTTCGCAGCAATTAAATCTTCAGCTAACGTGTTCTTCAATCGTGTCATCTGAATTGACAAACATTTTTTATGAAAACAAAAAAAAGAAATTTTAGGGTTTTTCACATGTTGAAATTGTTCGATAATTTCGGCTCGTTCTTTGTTACACAAGTTGAGTTCTTCTTCGATTTGTTGACGACTAATTTCAGTTAATTGAAGACGATGAAGAAGTGCTACAAAAATAGAATAAAATGAAAAAAACAAATCAATTCAATCGTTCGATTTACTATCGCGATCATTTTCGACATCGATCTTTTCTTGTTCGACTTTAACTAATTCCTAAGTAAGAAAGAAAGAGAAAAATCAGATCGTGGATTTGCTTTTGTATGAAAACAAACTTGTCGAAGTGTTGATTTGTCTTGTTCGACATCGGATTTTTCATTGCAAATCGAATTTTTCTCTTGTTCAACCAAAAGAATGATTTTGTTCAATTCGATCTTATCTTGTGCTAAACCTTCATTCAATGCTTGAACTTTGCAAAGAAGATCTCGTAGAGCCGCACTTTCACTACGTTCTTTGCTTAAATCTAATTCGATTTCAGCTCGGTACGATTCCGAACGTTGAAGTGCATCGGCTAATAGTCAAATGCAAAGCAAATAAACAGTTTCAAGACGAAAAAAAGCAAAAATTTCATTTACTTAAAACGAGTTTTTCTTGTGTAAGAACATCTTTGGATAGTTTTTCTTTATGATATTGTTCACGTAATTCCGTCACATCGTTTTTTAATTGTGAGATTTTATTTTCGAGATTTTCAATAATTTTAATACAACGTTCGTTTTCTTTGACTTGACGACCTTTGTCTTTGTGTAGATCTTCTTTTTCTTCTTCGAGTAGATCACGTTGTCGTTGAAGATCCGTATTCGATTGCTGTAAACGTTCGCATTCGAGTCGTAACGAATCAATTTGTCCATTGAGTGTCTAAACAATAGATTTTTTTCAGTTGAAAAATGAAAATAAACCAAAAAATCGAACTTACAATGCGAATTTTCTCCATATTATTTCGTTCGTAATTCGATGTTTCGAGTGCTGTTTTCGATCGATCACGTTCGTTAGCCGTATCATCGAATTGTCGACGTAATTCTTCGATTTGTAATTTATACGAAGCTGCTTGTTGATCCAAATGTCGACGTTCGGATTCACTATGATTCAATTGATCTTTCAATTGTTGAACTGTATCGCGTGAATTCGATAATTTCGTTTGTAAATCATGAACCTAGAGATATGCAATCGAAATCAATGTTAGAACGAGAAAACAAAGCCGAAGAGATTTCAAATGATTTTTTTTTATTAGACAAAAATTTCAAACAGATTAATAAGAAACGACACGAATCATTGAGCGAATCAATGATGTGACAAATCGAACAAAAAAAAACCGATCGTATTCGGATCCTGATATAGAAAGAAAGAGATTCGTTTTTTAGTTTTTTAGGGTTAAAGTCAAGAATTTAGTTCGGTACTCCTTCTCGTCTGATCAGATAATTATTAGGCTTCCAACGAAGTGGAATCTAAACATGCATGACGGAAGTTATGTTGAGACGCAAAACGAGATTTGTATGTTTTTTGTTTTCGATCGAACAAATTAACTTCGAGCGTCTTTTTTGTTTTCGTGATCAATTACCTGAACATGACGTTTGTTTAATGCAGCATGAACAGCACTGAATGTACTATCAGCAAATGATGGCGAAACATTTCGTGAATGTGGTCGAGATGCTTGTGTTGCTCGTTGAGGTGAAGTCGATCGAGGTGATCGAAGTCTAAATTCAAACGAAAATTTTCTTTTTCAATCTGATTTTTGTTTCGACTTATTCGTGTATCCAGACGAAATCCACATTCTCTTTTAACAAACAAAAACACAATCAGTCGTTTCGCTCGTTTTTATATGTAAAACAGCAATATTTTTACAATAACAAAAAAAAACGCCGAGACAGTTTGCTTCTTTTAAGTGTAGCAAACAAAAAAAGAAATGTAAACTGGTGATTGTAAAACTAACATTAAAACTTTTAACATCTTCAAGGATAGATCGATTAATAAATGAGTTCGAATTTTACTTATGTAAAAAAGAACGAAACCAAAAATAACAAAATTTATGTCAATGTCAAATTCAAATCAATATTTCCCTTTCGAATCGAATTATTATCTGGTCACATGTTGTTTTCTTAAGTGGAATTGTAAATTTTATTTCTTTCGACTCAAATTTTTCTTTTTCCTCACACCATTTTTTACAAGGTTATGCTGATTGTTGTTGTTAAAAGTCTCCTTTTTTCCTCAAAGCCTTGAACAAGAAACTTTTCTTTCTTTTTTTTTTTCTTTATCTTTCAAAAAGCCTTGCTCATTTCTTCTTACCGCGTATACGCTCGATCAGGTGAATCGAATCGATCGGCACCACGTAATGGTGATAGACGCCGTGGTGATGTTCGTCCGCCATTATCATCATACAAAAGATCATCTTCATCATTCAAAACTGCTTGAGCTATATCACGTAAACGTTGATGAAGTCGTTCAGTATCAGCATTGATCTCTCGCGTACGAGTTTCCAAAGCCGATGAAGAAGTTTCCTAGAATAAACAAATATTGACAATGCAAGTTTCAAGTCGAGTCATTTTCTTTAAACCCTAAAACGTCGTCTTGCCATTATGATAAAGAAAAAGAACTCTTATGAACACAAATTGGCAATACTCTAGTTAGTTCATTTCCGCTTTTTTTGTGCGGTCATTAGTAAGAAAGTTTCTTTTTTTTTTGTTAACTACCTGCGTTCGACGTAACATCTTTTTTGATCTCTAATGGTCAAACAGGAACCACAAAAGCCCAATCAAGAAATAGTTCTGATGAAATAAATGAAAACGAAACACGAGAAGAAAGAATGCGAAGAATCGATGCTGAAGGTGGTGGTAGTACTTATGCACACTGCACGACGATGTTGAAGAGAATTTCTTTTTCTCTCATTTCTTCTTTTTCTCGCTTCTTTCTCTCGTCTTCTCTGTGAAATACTTTTATTAACACGTACACATAAGAAAAAAAACTGAGAAAGAAGAAGAAGAAGAAAAATTGAATGTTAAACAGTAGTAACCGCATCTGATTTCATTTTTTTTCTCTCTCTCATTCTTGATCGAAATTAAATGAATAAGACAAATTTTCTGTCAAAACAGTAATTTGATTAACGTTTGTAAACAAATTGCACAGTTGTTATGTCTACTTTTCGATGATCAAGGCTAACTATTGATTCAATAATAAACAACTGTCTGAAAAATTCTCATTTTTTAATAAATCATTAAATTATCTCTCGACATTTTATTTTAATTAATCGATATTCAAGGTAAACGAAAGACGAACAAACATTTTGCGGTTTTTTATTACCGAAATTGAAGACAAATAGAAAAACTTACCTTCGCAACCGTATTCCTTTGCAACATCTCAACGATAGGTTGCCGCCAATAACAATTGATCGACAACTATTGCTACTTGCTGTTGTTTAATTTTTCTCTCTTACTCTCATTTTCTCTCCCTCTTTCACACAACCATGTCTACTATTGCTATAGAATAAACAAAAGCGTTCTCTACTCAATAATTCATTAATGGGCTTCTTTTATCAAAATACAAATTTTTTTTTTCTCTTTTCTTGTTCTTCTTCGTCTTTCGATTTTTTAGAATACCGCAAAGTCAACAAAGAAACAAGAACGAGAAAAAGAAAAATGCAAGTCGACGTAATCGATGAGTATTTTCGAGAAAGATGTACATCACTCTTACAATAATATATCGTTCTTAAGGACCGTTGTCCACTTATGTTCAACATTTTCAAAAAAAAATAAACAACTTCAAATTCTATTTTTCTTGTCTAAGAAGAGAATTTCAATGCGGAAAGGAAAGAAGAAGAAGAAAAACTTAGAAGTTAAACTAATCAATGGAAGGTTTCGATTTCGTTCTATGATTACGAATACTTTCAAGAGCTTTCGTATGACTAATGAGAAATTAAACTGACCAGAACTTTTTGTTGGGTTTTATTCGAACGAGTTAATGTCGTTATTGTTCCGTCTTTTTCAGCTAATTGTAAACGTAATTTTTCGTTCATTTGAGAAAGATCTTGTGTTCTAGAATAAATATCTATGATATATAAACAAAGTCAAAGTCAGACAATAAGTGAACCTTTGTTGTAATTCAGCGATTTCTCGTGTTTTATCTCGAATTTGATTTTCTAGACTTGTTCGATCGGCTTTCTCTCGTTCAGCGGCTACCTTTAGAATAGAATAGAACAGAGAGAAAAGAAAAAAATCCTCTTTTATTCTCTTTGTCAATTTATTTTACTTGTCCTTGAGTTTCTGCGGTTTTAACTGTAGTTAGAAAACCAAAACAAGCACTAGTCAATGAACGTCCTGTTTGAGCAAGATCGTTTTTCACGCGCATTAAATCACGTTCTGTTGTGCCTTTTAATTCAGTAAATTGTTTACGAAATGATACAATATCACGCCATAATTCGTACATAAGATTATGTTCTTTATTATAATATTGATTGAAAACCTGAAGAAGAAGAAGAAGAAAGAAAAAATAGTTTTTTTTGTAATCATTCAAAAGAGTTTTATGTCCGTACGCGTTCTTCTTCTTTCCAATCTCGAGATTTTTGATTGAATTCATCGCGTAGTTTTTGTAATTCATTTGTTGTACGACGTAAATCATCGTTCAATTGTTGATTAGCAAGATTGCCTTGTTCAAGTTGTTGCTGAAGGATAAGATTAATTTGAGTTAAATTATTCGATCTAATAACAACAAAAGAAAAAGAAGTTTCATTTACTAAACCAATAGTCGATTGTCATACTTTTGTTTTTCCTCTTCAAGGTTAATTATTGTGATATTTTGTTCATTTGCATCAGTTGTATGAGATTCCAAAATCAATGTTGATGTTGGAGTATTTGCTGACTAGAGAAATATATCAATATTGATTTAATTATTTGTGTGCATGCATGTGAAAACTTACGTTGAGTCTCGTACGATTAAGGTCAGTTTGATATTGTTGTTGTTCAATTAATAATTCAAGTTCAGTACAACGTTTCTTATATTGTAAAACTTTTTGTTGAAGTTTTTGAACTAATTGCGCTTGTTTTTGTTGACCTTCTTGGTAAGTCGATAGTTTTCGTTTGTAATTTTGATGTTCTTCTTCGAGTTTTCGACGTAGATCAATATTTTGTTGAACAAGGATACGTCGTTCAGGTTCGCCGGTAACCGTTTCCGATGATAACACATCGATTCCTTGTGCACGTAGGGACTGTTCAAGCTAAATACACGCACAGAAAAAAGATTTCGTTTTTCTCAAATCTATTTATGATTCTTACGCGATCGGATAGAGCATTATATCGAATACTTAATTCATCTTTTTCAGCACGTGTTGAATTGAGAATTGTCTCGACACGATTTAATTCATCGTTTAAATAACGATTTTCATCGGCTAATTGAGCAGCACTCGGTGTTGTCATGAAATTTCGATTGGACGATGATTGTTGGAGATTACTTGTAAATAATGAACGAGTTAAAGGCGGTGTATTGACACGTGTTACGAAATTATCTGATGTGTGATTACGTCGAGAGTCACCAACAACAACATCATCATCATCGTCGTCGTCATGCGAGAGAACTTCTTCAAGACGCTACGAGAAATAAAACAAAAAAAAACGAAAGACATCAACGATCAATTTGCTTCTTTGACAAATTTCTGTTTCAAATAGATCAAATTTTCTCTCTCGTATTAAAATATACGTACAATCGAACGATTGAGGATATTCTCGTATTCCATCAAAAGTGTCGATTTGACAGGAGTTTTACGTGTGTGTGATTTTTTTTTGAAATAAAACAATGATGATCAAGCCGAGTTGACAGAAAAAAAGAAATGAGATTGAAAGGGAAGGAAAAATCAAGCAAACCGATGTGTAACGAAAAGAAAAAACTCGTTTTATTTTTTTTTCCTTCTTCTCCTCCTCCTCTTTCTATTTGTTTACAAGTCATGTATTGGATCATCGAAAATGAGAGACGAAAAAGAATCTGAACAAATGTTCGATTGATTTGAAATCAATAGAAATGTAAAAATGAAAGGAGAACATTTGATTGCATTCGAAACGATGAATATAATTTCAACAAAAGATTTGAACACATTGCGGTTTTGTGGTTTGAAAGCAAAAGGTTTTTTATTTCTCTACCTGAAGACTTCGTTGGAAATGATAGGCGACGGTATTCATTCAACTTGATTAGTCGTATGTGTGACTGTTTTTTTTCGTGAAAAAAAATATATTCAAGAAATTTTCATGAGAAGTATAAGAAAAAACGAAAGCGAACAACTCTTCTCAATGTTTATCTAACAAACTTGAGCAGTTTTTTTGTCATCTGATCGTCTCAAATGTCGTTCGTAAAATAATGTTTTCTTTCTTTTTTTTTTCGTACGTATATCAATCAAACAAACTGATGATGAAAAGACTACTCGAGTGAGAATTTCGATTTTTCTTCTTCTTCATCGTCGTCGTCACGTCTTCTTAACTTAATGAGTCGAATATTTATTTTATTTTGTTATTTCAAGGCTTTCTCTCATTCATCTGTTGTATTATCTCTCATGTATTTTTTTGTTAATAATCATATGTTTCTTCACGAAATGAAAGACAAACAACATGTAGTTTTTTTGAATCAAGTATGTTCTCCTTCGACCGATAATGTGTGTAGTTAAATTGCTTCGGATTCCTATGTAGACATAAAAGAAGTAAAGAGAAAGAGAGAAAAAGCGAATGCACACAAAAAAAGTCATTTATTCTTCTATTTTAACTTGAAGAAAGGAAATTCGAATAGAGATTTTGGCAAAGTATTAAAAATAAATAATTTCTATCGGCAAAAACGGAAATCAAAGATTACATTGGAATGTTTTGTGCGAGAGAAAAATATTGTTTTTCTTATTTAAATATCAAGGACACACGTTTTACTTACGAGATGAAATAATGAAGAAAAACAGGGAAATTATTTTGAAGTTGTTACAAAAGAACTTTCTCTTTAGAACAAAAAAAGAAGAAAATGAAATCTACCAGATGTCCAATAGAACATCCGTCAACACTCAACAAATCAAAAAACGAACACTTAACCGCAGATTACTACGAGAGCAGAACAATGCAACGATGAAATATGCCATGAACCGATCGTTCAATGAGACCGAGTTGCCTAGCAACTAACCTTTACTGATGTTCAGAGATTGGCTTGAAAATGCGAGAAACCATTGATTTGATTTTTTTTTAATGTAATTGTGTTTAGGGAAAAGATTTGAGAAGATGAAGATCAGTTGAATTTTATGATTGAAATCGTCAAACTAATTGAAAAAGAGAAATTCGCGGCGTCGGTTTTTATAGACTCAACAAAAAATTCATCCACTTGAAATTTATTGACATCTGTCAATCTTAATCTGAAGTTTTTTTCGTGGTTTTAAAAGCATTACAATATCATAAACATGTAAAATAAAATTTGAATCGTTTATGTTCAATTTAAATTATTCGAACTGGCGAGACAGACCAACGACATCTGTATTTTATTTATATAAGCTCTATTCTATATGTCCGTATTGAAATAATACTTTATGATTATAACTTAAATTATTAATAATGATGTAACATGTGCTTGTGAAAGTTCTCGACTGTAAATGTAAAATTCATCAATTTGTCCACGATAATATCCACTACGAATCGTACCATGAAGACAGTTATCACCATTTAAAGCTTGTCCAAGAATAACTGTCATTGGCATTCCACTTGCTGCATAACTAAATGGACTACTTTGATCATAAAGTGTTCCACTCACATATAAACGCAATCCATTAGTTTGACTGTACGTTTCAACAATATGAATCCATTCACCAGTTCTAAGAACAGGACCAACTAATTCCACTAGACCACTTGTATCCAAACCATGGACAACGATTTGTCCAAATGAATTCAATCCAATGAGTTGAGCACATGAATTCGTTCCATCAATATCCCGAGATAAATGCAAAACAAATGAAGATGGTTGGTACCATTCTCCTAATAGAAGGAGTTGTGTCACTTGAAAATAACTTGAATGTAAATTGAATAAGAATGATTCTCTGACTCGTCCACCATCACCTTGACTCAAATCAACAGCAGTACTGTTCATATGATTTGGGCCACTGTCTACATTCGTACAATCCATGGTGTAATATGCAACTAGTGTAACATCACCTAGAATTTCATCGGCTGTTTTCCCTGTGTAACTCGACAAGGATCTGCATTTGCATTTATACCATCTCGAAAAAAAAATAACGTTAGCCGAAGAATAGAAGTTTTCCTTTTTATGTTTCCTTTACCTAAAACTCCATTAAAGTATACGGTCTGTGTTCTTGTTGAAAAATTATAAGTAAAAGCAAGATGTTGCCATCGATTTGGTTGAAATAATGTTAGTCCGTAAACATTAGTAAAATAGAATGCACCAAGGAATCTTCCATCTCTCAGAGTTGTGTACATAGCTTGACCAGCCATTGAAGAATTTACTTGAACATATATGATCGCATCAGTTACTGTAAGACTACTGTTTGATGGATAAATCCATGCTTCCATAGTAAAACTTTTGTTATAGAAATCCATATGATTGGCAATTGAAAAACATTGAGAGCGATTCCTAAAGAGTTGAACAGCTGAACCTCGTCCATTATAGCCAAGTGAAGTAAATCCTGGATTATTAATTGGACTTGCATTGTAATTACCATAGTAATCATCGGATGTATTATCAAATGTATAGAGAACAGAGGCACCACCAAAACCATCTGGAGGTTGTATTGTTACATTATTCACTGAACACTGACTGACTACAATTAATATAATTCTAGTTCTTAAATACTATTTCATATTTCACTTATATATCTTTGTTGGGGGAACTTTAATCAACGGTATTATGATTGTAGAGATAATCAACAGAATAGCAAGAATAATGATCAAATAACATATTTTTGAATATTTCCTTAAAACCATAAGTTTTTCAAGGAGTCAACTAAATAAAATTATATAATTAGTTTATTATTGAAAAAAACTGTTGAAGAATTTGCTTGAGAAAGATTATTTCTTGACGAAGTTTTTGAAGTTGTTCGTATCGATTTCGTTCCTTATTTAAAGAGAATCAGGTCATTTTTATTCATTAGTATAAGTAACTTTTTACATTATGTGTCTTAGATGATCGTATACTGATATGAATAGTTGATTTTGATCGCTTCCTTTTCGAAGTAGATCGATGATTATGTCTCTGTTTAGTTCTCAATGTAGACATTTTTGTTTTTTTCTCAAATATGAAAAAATGATCGTTTATATAAAAATTCAGTTACATTATTGTTTACTCAGACAGAGTATTTTTTATGGGTTCATGCTACACGCTACTGCTAGTGATATCTACTAAGAAGATTTGATCGATATCTCCGTTCTTTATCCAATGTAAATCACTGCTCTGGTCTATGTATTATTCAAGAAATATAGCGATGAAACAATTAAGTCGATCAACAGCGTTTATGATTTCAAATATAAGTAAATCATGGTATAAAGCATTTGAGGAAGAATTTTCTAAGCCATACTTTGACAAAGTATTGATTGTTATTAAAAAAGAAAGAAGGAAAATATTTTATTTTATTTCTAATAGTTAGCTAGATTTGTTACTGACGAACGATTAAAAGGTAATGTGACTGTATATCCACCAGCACGATCTGTATTCACATTTACTCAATTGTGTGAATTAAAAGATGTGAAAGTTGTTATTCTCGGACAAGATCCATATCATGGTCCAAAACAAGCACATGGCTTATGTTTTTCAGTACCAAAAAATGTTGCTCGACCACCTAGGTTTTTAACTTATCTCGTTTTTTTTTGACTCAACTGTACTTTTTCTGGTTTAGTTTGGAGAATATTTTCAAAGAATTGAAAAGTGATATACCTGATTTCAAAATACCTAATCATGGAACATTAACTGGCTGGGCTAAACAAGGAGTTTTATTATTAAATTCATGTTTAACAGTCGAGAAAAATAGGGCCAATTCACATAAAGACAAAGGATGGGAACTGTTCACTGTATGTTTTCGAGACATCAGTTTAATTGTACATTCAAATTCTTTGTTTTGTTTTTAGGATGCAATTATTCAACATTTAAATGAACAATCATCAAAACTTGTTTTTCTACTTTGGGGTAATGATGCTCGAATGAAAGGCAGTAAAATTGATACGGTATCATTTGAAAGAAGCACTTTTCTTACTAATGAATACTTATAGACTCGTCATCATATCTTAACAGCTGCTCATCCATCACCATTATCCGCTAGTAATGGTTTTTTCGGTTGTAAAGTATGTATTTTTTGTTTTGAGTTACTCGGATTTTATTTTCAATTTATTTGTTTAGCATTTTTCACAAACGAATGCTCTTCTCAGATCTGCTGGTCATTCCGAGATCAATTGGTCTTATCTTCCATCTGAAGATGAACTTCCAATTAATTAAAATTATTACTATTTTGTTTCTTTTTTTGTTTATTAAACATTCCGCCATTGATCCGTTATGAATTCATCATACTGTTTTCTTAGATATAATAATAGTTTATCAATATTGACTTTTTCTATTGTCGATATTGGTAATAATGGATACGGAATATGTGATCGAGTTTGTTCGAGTTGTAATTTAGCATCGGGATCGTCAATTTTATTTCCGAGAATTGTAATCGGTTTTTGAGTTAAATCCATTTTATATTCACGTAATTCGTTCATTAAATATTCATACTGTTCCCAAGGACGTTCAACACTCATATCAATAACTAACAACAATGCTAAACATCGTTCAATATGACGTAAAAATTGGCAACCTAAACCTTGTTGTTCTTTACTTGCACCTCGAATTATACCGGGCACATCGGCAACTACAACGAATTCAATACGATATTTTGTTTACAAAGATGAAATTCTACCATGAATTTGCGTGTAATCATCGTATTCAATCGTACCAAGTTGTGGTTGTTGAGTAGTAAATTCATAATCACCAACAATTGGTCGTGCTCGAGATATTGCACGTAATAAACTGCTTTTACCAGCATTCGGAAATCCTAACTGAAAGAAATCCTATTGAATTTAACGCAAAGCAAAACGAGAATCTTACTAAACCAAAATGTGCAATTAATCGTAGTTCAAGTTTATAGATTTTCTTATCACCTCGTGCACCAAGTTCATATTCTGTCGGTGCTCGATTCATATTTGTTAGAAAATAATAATTTCCTTTTCCGCCTAGACCTCCTCGAGCAGCAATAAATTTCTGTTCATGTCTTTGTAATTCACAAACAATTTTGCCATTGATTCGTTTGACAATCGTGCCAATTGGCACTTCAATGATCATATGTTCAGCAGATTTGCCTTTTTTGAAATTTGGTTCACCAGGTTCACCTCCATCAGCAACATAAATCTTTCGAATATTATTCAGCGATGTTACTTGTCGAGATGCTAAAAATTCGATGTTTTTTTTTTCAAAAATAAATTGATTCGATTTACCTTCGAAAATTATATGTGCACCATTGCCTCCGTCTCCTCCATTTGCTCCTCCAAATGGATTTTGAAATGTTTTCGAAAACGATGATCGACCATCGCCACCTTTACCTGCCAATAGTCGAACTTCCATTTCATCTCGAAAACTATGATCCTAAAACAAATATCCATCGGTTGTCAATCGATCTGTTTCATTTTACTTACAAAATCAGTATCTGCTTTCGGTTTACGTGGTGCTACAACCTTTGGATTCAATTGTTTATTCGTTGTTAAATATCTTACAAACAGTCGAAACATTCTTCTCTATTTTAATCTCAAAAGAAAAATGAATTATCATCGAGAGTACTCTCTCTCTGCGTTTTTTGTTTATTTTATTCTTCTGATATAAAAAAAAACAAATTTCATACTGTCAAATGTTGATTTTATATCGAAAAAAAAAACAAAAGAAAATAACAGTTCAGAATACATTGTCTGACTAGGTATCTAACGGAAAACAAAGAACAACAACAACAACAAACTAGTTGATCGTTTATTTCTTTTTCATCTTCTTATTTGTTTGTTGGTTGCGAGCATTTAATGCATTCGATATTCGCCATGATATTTCACTTGATTATGTTGACCATGAGCAAGAAAATCAATTTCAAAATCCAAATCACGATCATTCTTTGGATTCGGTCGTAATGCTAATTTACCGGTTAATTTTTCACCTTTATGTAACATTATATCTTCATCATCATGATCAAAATAGAACAATGTTTGTTTCCAATGTGTGTATGGCGCATCGGGACCTGTTGAAAATCCACAATATTTATGACATTTACTAAATTCAACAGTAAAATAAGCGACAAGTGCATGTATATAATCATTTCGTATGGCATCAATCGAAAAATTAGCTGTAAATTGTAGATCTTCAACACGAACGGTTTGCAAATCGAATTCTTTCAATAGACAATGTGTTGTCATAACTTGTCGATTGTCGACACTATCAACTAATGGTTCTTTAATTGCCACTTTACGTATACAACTCATATCGAAACCATAAACATTATACCACCAATTGATTTTTTCATCTCGATATTTCTTATCTTCAATTCCACAAATATAAAGTTGACATTTATCAGGAAACAAAAGTCCTGTATCTTTTTTCAACCATTTATCACGTGCATATAAAATTGAATTCAACATCGATTCATATAACAGACAATAGCCCATCCATTCACTAACGATAATATCAACTTGTGTGATTCCATCAGGTAATTCGACTTCTTCGATTTTGCCTCGAATTAATGTTATCACTGAACTTAAATTATTACTGGCAATTATTTCTTGAGCATAACCAACAATCGATGACATGTCAATACCAATAACACGTTTAGCACCAGCTTTAGCTGCAAACATACTTAAAATGCCTGTACCACAACCTGCAAATAGCAAAACATTTGCTTTTCTTGTTTTATCTTTTCGTTCAACAACAACAAAAAAAAACTACCTAAATCGAGAACGACTTTATCTTTGAATAAATGTCGATTGTAGATCATCGCATTTCGATATGTTAATGTTCGTACTTCATCTTTCAACATTTCTTCATGAATTCCACTACGAATAAAACAACGACAACAATCAGCAAATCAAGATTTTGTTTTTCTTCTCGACTTACAAATGCGCATACGAATCGAAATAGTAATCTTTCGATACTTTATCTTCCGGAAAGCAATTTTTATTTTCCATTGTTGTCGAATTATTAACTGTTGCTAAAGCTGTTTTCAACAAAGCACTATTGTCCATCTAGAAGATCAATTAAATTATGTTCTTCAATTTTAGATCATATAAACATACCAAAAAAAAGAAGAGAGAGAGAGTGTGTATGACAAAAAAAATGAGGAAATAATCACATTGTCTATGCAACAAACACCACACACGCACACACACACACAACAGATCATTTTTTTAAAAAAAAGAAAGAAAAAAATGTCAAATACAAGACACAAAAAATTTTTAGTTTGACTAACGACACACACACACACGCACACGCACACTGCAAGAGAAGAAAAGTAACGAACACACGCGCGAGTATTATTGCAGCTACTCAAAAAAAAAAGAAGAGAGAAGATATGAGATCGAGAGAAATATACGAAGGAGAGAAAACACACACAGACACGAAGACTTCATCGATATGTTGGATGTTGGGGACCCCATGGATCATTCGAAAATTTTCCACTTGTCGTCGGATCATTTGGATAATGAGGATGATGCGGATGAGCAAGATGGTTATACGCATTCGTCGTTTGATCATTCATTCCCGTTGCCCAATTATTCGCATCGTATTTATTCGTTTGCTGTTGTTGTTGCTGATGATGATGATGTTGTTGTTGTTGTTGATGATGATGATGTTGTTGCTGCTGTTGTTGTTGTTGTTGCTGTTGAAATGCTTGCAGAAATGCTTGCATCATATTCGGATTTAGCATTTGTTGTAGAAGTAATTGTTGATCAGGATTTGCTCCTGCCGATGCGCTATTTAGATTGCCATTATTCGATAGCATATTGGTTCCGCCATTGTACGGAGAATATGACGGTGGATAGGCATTCGTTGGAGGTATCGAACGAACATTGTGAAAATTACGATCTACTAAAAATGAACGACATATTGCTGAAAGTTTTTCTTTTGAGAAAAAAAATGTTTATCTACCGGCGCCTTTCGAACGTTTCAATTGATTGTCACTCGGTTTACCTTTCGGTTCAGCTGGTCCGACATGTACACTACATCTAAATCGACAACAGTAAATAGATCATTTACATACAAATCGATGATTTACCCATTGATAAAATGATCACCGTATAACGTTGGAACGACAGATGATTCGAGAAAAGTTACAAAAGCAAAACTTCGCGATGGCCGAGGTATATAAACATCCGTAACTTCTCCAAAACGTTTAAAATATTGATTTAAATCATCAGCTGTGACGATTTCTACACCAAAAAAAACAACACAATCAGTCAAAATCTATTCATCGTTCTCAACTGTCGAGTTTACCTGGAAGACGAGCGACAAATACTTTTCGTGCACATTCAGGTTCATGCATACCAGGATTCTGAAAAAAACCGAAAAGATAAGAATCGATGATCGTATTCGTTTTCTCTTTCTCGTACTTTCGAATCCGGAATTTTCAGATCACACGTTCGTCCATCGATGTGATGCCGTTTATTAAGTGCGTTTAATTGTGATTCATAATCTTTAAAACGAACGAAACCAAAGCCACGCGATTGACCTTGGGCATCACGTTTGATCTACGATGAAAATAGAAATAAGATTTCATTGTCATTGTCGGGCTTACTTCACAAAAGACAAGTTCGCCAAATTGTTGAAAATATTTTCTGACATCTTCTTCATTCGAACGATAGTTTATTCCGAGTACAATCAAATCAACGCAACGTGATGGTTGATTCGATGATAAATTGTTTACAAATGTTGCATTCGGTTCGATTTCCATGGTCGTAATTTATTCAAATATCTTTTGAAGATTAATTAAAATATACAACATTGAATATTGAACGGCCATATAGAACTAAAATAGATGTTCGATGAAGAAAAATTGTTCGTTTTCGGTAGATTTTTTTTTTGCAGAAATAGATGATGAAGGAGGGAGAGAGAGGAAAAAATAAACAAACCAATCACTTTGACCGATCAAAGAGATAGAAATGACTGACTGAACTTTGTTTACCAGGAGAGTTTTTTCGAATGAGAAAATTTTTTATTCAACGAAAAATTTCATTGAAAAATCAAGTTCGATTTTCCGAAATAAAAATTTATCGAAATTTACAAATCATTTATCAACAATTCCAACAGACTAAAGTGACATCTTTTCGTCTTTCAATTCAACCAATCAGATCAAAACTGTCGATTGATGATGCTTTTTTTTCTTCTATTTACAATCTCGGTTTTCCTCGTCAAGTAAAACAACAATTTGTTGAAAGTTTCAGAATGAAGTCAAATACTGAATAAATTCATCGTCAATCATTAACACAACACTCAACAAATTAAAAACGACTTGAATTTTACTTCATTTTCTTGTTTTCAAAACCTGTTGACCTTTCATGTGTACCTAATGTTTGATCTATTTGCAGATTCGAAGATGTCCATTGCACTTCTTCATCTTAATCGTCAATTACTCTCACGAGCTCTAACTCGTGCTGGTCCATTAGCAATCACGTAAACGCTCTTTTCTTTCGAAAGAAAATACAAATATCTTCTTTTGCATTCAGTCAACATAAAGCTACTTCAAGTACGCTCACACCTGAAGTCACCAACTATCGTGCTAAAGCAACCGAATGGGTAACTGCAAATGAAAATCAATTCAAACGACCATTATCACCACATTTACAAATCTATCGGTACGAAATCTTTCGAAATATGTGTTTAATCAATCGTATTGAATAATGAATTGTTCTAGATTTCCATTTCAAGTATTTTCATCTGGTTTTCATCGTATTACTGGTTTAATGTTAAACGGCAGTAGGAAAATCCGATTTCAAATCATTGATTTTGTTTTGTATTTCGATCGTTTGTTGTTTAGTGCTCTACACTGCTGGTCCATTAGCAATTCTTGCAACTGGTCATAGCCAAGAGATTTTAAACTATATCTATGCTATGGATATTCCTAGTTGGTTTATTATTTCAGTGAAATTGTTTATGGCTTGGCCGTATGTTTGATGTTATTTGACAATTTTGAGTTAGTTTTGGGTTTGTTCTATTTAGAATTGCGTATCATTCGTTGAATGGTATTCGTCATATGGTAAGAACCTTTTGATTTTTTTTGTCGTATGAATAATTGATTGATTTTCATTTGTAGGCTTGGGATTTGGGCAAAGGCTTTGAAAATTACGAAAAAGTCAGTGTCATTATCTTTCTTACATCATTTGCGCTTGCATTGGGCATTATTTCATTATAAATTCTCCTCAATTTCAACATAAAAGACATTGAACTTATTATCTTTTCTCCTATTAGCTCTTTTTTTTCTTCTTTCGTTTCCATATCCCTCGTAGATCTGTGAGGAACATTATATATCTTTCTTTTTTTTAGTTACTGTAAAATTCTTTAAATAAAACACAAACAAAAAAAAGACACATATAAAGAAAGTGATTAATAAAAAAAAAACTTGGTTAATTTTCTTTGCTTTTATTATTATTGTTGTTTGAAATTCAATTTGCTATTAATTAACAATTCGGCCTGACATGACCATTCGTGCACGAAGAATATCGATATCTTGTCGAAGTTCTTGTAAATTAATTCGTACTGTATCGGATCGTGCTCGTGTCGTGCCTGTTGATGACGATGCAAGACGAAGTTTATTCATTTCTAATTTCATTGCTTGCATATCGTTGATTAATTGTTTGAGATATTGTTTTGTATCATTATCATCATTGATATTATTGTTATTATTGATATTGTTTATTGATGGAAGATATTTCGATTGTATTCGAGATGAATGAGAAATCGTATTGTAGATCGAGGTGTCAGCTTTTGATGAATGACGATTGTGATGATGATGATGATGACGTCGATGGTGATGTTGATGAGATGTTTGATTGAGATTGATAGACGCATCGGCATTTTGAGCACTCAATGGTCGAGGACGAATCTGATGATCTTGACGTTTTGGAGAGATCGATTGTGAACGAGATGGCGAACGACTTGAACTTCGGTCTCGATGATCTTGTTGAGGTTCAATATGAGCTATGATTTGACCGTTGGCATTTGAAGATGGAAGAATAGTTTTGATTGTTTCACCTGTT
>Ga0209922_100785_pt1 | contig 34946 bp, 37 predicted proteins | sample ThiBiot_500_biof_FD_183946 | JGI IMG/M metagenome (GOLD analysis project Ga0209922, IMG submission 183946) | Wastewater bioreactor microbial communities from Cape Town, South Africa - Thiocy_expt_500_biof (SPAdes) | ecosystem: Engineered > Bioreactor > Thiocyanate-remediating > Anaerobic-Aerobic ... | reverse complement strand
GTCAAAGAAGTTCGATTCGATAGTCCAGCGTATCGAGCTGGTCTAAGACAAGGCGATCGAATTCTCTCCGTTAATCATCAATCGATCCATGGCAAAACCTATTCACAAGTTATTGCGCTTATTCAGAATACGTTTGTATCCAACGACCGACACACAGAGAGAAAAGGTTAACCTTTCTTCTTTTCTTCGTTTTCTAGTCCTACTGATCTCATACTTAATGTTATGCCAAATGAAGATGATATTAGTTCTTTAGTAAGTATCTTTCTTTTTCCTTCTTTCCCATCGAGAAAAACGAGCGCATTGTTTATGTCTTTCGCCCGATCTAGACTTGTCAACAGCAACAACCACCTATACCTTCACAACGTTCGTCGTCATTTCGTTCGACAATCCCAATCATGTCAAATAATAAAACAATCGAACAGAAATTACGTAATTTACAAATTAATCTCGCTCAAGGTCGAACTGAACAAGAATTAGCTAAAGCTGGAATTTATTTTCCACCATCCGCCGCTGCTGCTGCAGCTGGTGGAACATCGGCATCGAACATTTTCTCGAATTATATCGATTCAGTTCATCGAGCTTTAGATTCAACCAAATCGAATTCACCAACATCGTATCAAAACGATTATATTCCCTATGAATACAAACAATCGAACACATTTAATCCTCCACCATTTCTGCCGTTAGTCAATCGAACTTTCGATGCATCGATATCACAAGACCAAAATCAATGGCCGTCATCGCATGATGAAGATTTGAAATCACCGTCAACGGATTCAACGACGAATGATAAAGATATGAAAACAGAATTTGTTAATTTTCGAAAGAAACAATTCGAATCCGGTGATGTCGAAAATGTTGTTCGAGATCCTCAACGTGAATCGAAAACAACGAAATATTCCGAAAAGAAAAAATACGAAAACGAATGGAATCGTTTGACAGCTGTAGCCGATGTCGAGTCCGTCATGGAACGAGCTTCACATTTCGAAGAAGTCGATCCTGATAAATACGCTCGATTAAAATCCAAACTGCCTAATTCACCACCGCCAACACAAGATGATTTTTCACTTGATTTCAATCCAAAAATCAATTTCTACGAATCACAACAACAACAACCACAATTGAAAATATTGAAAACAATGTCGAATACATATCAATCACCGTCATCATTTTCACTTCCACGAGGTTCGTTCTTTGTCTTTCGAAACACACATCGATGAATATTCTATTTCTCCTGATAAGATATGAGACAGTTGCGATAATTTCTGCATAAGCAATTAACAAGAACAAAAAATCGACATCTGGTTTCTATTACATAGAACAGATGACTTTGTTTTTTTCAAAAATATCGAAAATTCTTTCACTAGAACTCGTTCTCTTTTCTCTCGCTTTCAGCTGGTGAAATAAACAATTATAATTATGATGGTCGATATTTAATTCAACCACCGACAACATCATCCGCAGCTCATTATGCACCATTAACAACCAACGAACGATTTCCACTGGAGAATTATTCGGCGAATTCATCTCCGAGAAGCGGAGGTGTCAATCTCATTCGACAGGATTCCTACATCTCAGCTGTTCGTTCGGCACATTCATCAAATGAACAAGGAGATTTCGGTAAATGTTGTTGTTGTTTGCTTTGCCTTGTCTTGGTTTGACGATGTATGCTTGTCTTTCCGCTTAGTTAATCTGCATGTTTGTAATCAGCTTGATTTGGTCTTCTATGATGAAACGCCCATTCTTCGACGAAAAGGTTTTTATTATAAACAAAAAGAAAGAAAGAGAATTATTTGTCTTTTCGAATGAATAGTTAATCAATACGGTTTGACACCTGAACAAGAATTGAAACAACGTCGAACTTCGTATTTAATTGCAACCGACCAACGAATGGCCAATCGAGGAGATTTTCCAGCATCGGACTTTGTTCGAACGTATGAACAATCGAAATTAAGGTGAAATTTTTCATTTTAAAATGCAAAACAACATAATTCTCAATTGTTTTTTTTAGAAATACGACAACGACTCCTCAACATCAAACACAAGCAATTAAAAAACTGAAAAACTTTTTCGGCGAAGGAGTACGTCCACACATAAACCAGCTGTTTTCTTTATTTTTTTTCTCTGCCTTGTAGACACCAGAAGTAACACACGCACTCGATCATCGTTCATCAGTTTCTCCTCTTCCTTCGTCAACCGGTACTCGATTGAAATCGAATTCCTGTTTCGACGGATCAACATCGAATCCTCGTCAATCGATTCCTCTAACAACCATGACTGACAATATCGAACCATCGAAAGAAGGCATTCTCTATTGTAAAACAGTATTAAAAGAAGGTCGACGAGCCGCCGATCGATCCTGGCGTGGAGCCTGGGCCGTTCTTCGGCACGGTGCACTCTTTCTCGGCAAAGAGAAAAAACACGGCCTACTAATTCCATTATCATGTGATTCATTTCCAATCAATCTCGAAAACGCCGATGTGGAATTAGCAAGTGATTACATAAAAAAACCTCGTGTTTTCAAATTAACAACGGCGAATCAAAGTGAATTTCTCTTTCAAGCACCGGATCTACAATCTTTAGACGAATGGTTAGACGTTCTCAATGAACATTGTTTGTCCATGCAAAGTGAACAGGAGAATTCGAATTCAATTGTAAAGAAAAGTGAACTAACACAACGAGCAAGTACGACGTCATTGCCACCGGTTGCATCGAGCATCGATGAAACACAAAAACTAACGCCAGCGAAAGTGAAAACTGCCCAACGAAGTCCATCGTTGAAACGTTCGCCGAGTCTTCGCTTTCGAAAATCTCAAAAATCGTCGATAAGTCAAGGTGCTCAAGCTCTACCAGCAATGAATCCAATCAATTCGCCAGCCAACGTTTCACCACGTCGGTCATTTGTCAAATCGATCGTTAAGAAAGGTCTTCGTACGTTAAAATCATCGTCAGCTCTCCTAACAAATCAAATGACCGGACAAATCTACGACGAAACTAGTGGCGAATCGCTTTCGTCGACAACGGGTTCGAGTCAAAATTTTCAAGGAATTAACTTCGGTATTGAACTCGAAGAATGCGAATCATCATCGATCTCACGATTCATTCCGATTGTTGTCGAAATTTTGGCTCGTCTCGTTGAATTACGAGGAATAAACTATCAAGGAATCTATCGAAATGCTGGAGGAATCACCGCTGTCAATTGGCTCGTCAGTGAACTCGATAAAGGCTCGGAAAGAATCGATTTTAATTCAGAGAAATGGTACGATATCAAAGCAGTGGCATCGACTTTGAAAACATTCTTTGCCAAACTACCTGATTCACTTTTATCATCAAGTTCGAATTTGTTCATTTTTTTTTGGAAGTTTTCGTATTGTTTTTTTCTTCAGAAATGAGCAGTTTATGTGTCGAATCTAGTCGAATTGAGAATCATTGTGATCGTTTAGTTGAATTGAAACGTTTAGTTATTCAATTAGATGATTATCGTTTTGAAACATTGAAATATCTTTGCGCACATTTTCGACGTGTTGCATCGAAATGTGACGTGAACAAAGTTCGAGATTCGATTTCACTTGTCAAACACAAACAAAACGAACTTCTTTTTAGATCGATGCAAGAAATCTGGCGATTATCTTCGGACCAACATTAATCTGGGATTCGAAAGCAACTTTACAATCGAATCTCGTCGATAATCCCGAGAAAATTCGAGTTGTTGAATCGTTTATTTTATATGTAAAATAAAACAAAAAACGAATGAGAAAATTGATTATTTTGTTTTGTTTAGTATGAATGGTTTTTTGAATCGATTGGATTCGATCAAATTCCAGTTGAAATCAATCCTCAAATGCCAATTTTACCTCCCATACCGAATTCATCGCATATGGAACCAGAAACTTGTCTAAACACCGAAACGAAACCTTCGGAAATCATCCAGCAAATTGTTCGAGCAGCTAAACGTCGTTGGTCATCGCCTTTATTTCTCGATTCTCTTTCATCATTAAGCACAACGACAACAACAGATCAACAAGCATCAAAACCGATTAATATTTCGGTTAAAAGGTAAAATTTCATTTTTATTCGAAAGTTATTTCATGAAATTCGAAAATTCTTCCAGCGTTCTTCGTCCGAATTGTAAGATCAACTTGAGTGAACCACTTTCTCCCTCAATTAGCCTTAAAAAGCATGAGATTCCGCTTCAATTTCATTTCCGAAAAACAAAACCTATCGAATTCGTTTTCTCATTTTCTTAATTAGAAATCGTCGTCGTGATAAAAAGTCCGACAAATCAACAACAGCACGTTCACGTTCAGTTGATTCATCATTAAATGATAAACCTGAACAAGCCGCCAGCACAAATCCCATTGTAACATCATCAACTGACTCAGCTGTCTATTCAATGTCAGATATAAGTTCATCAACAAGTACAAACATGAAAAAACCATCGCAATCATTGAAAGATATTTCGCATTTCTTTCATTATTTTACGTTATCAAATGAGAAACATAAATCAAAAACATTGACCAATATTCGACAGAAAAAACTTCGAAAGAAACTGACAAATCAAACATTCGTAGCGCCCGTTCAGAAAGGTTTGTCGAAAGAAAAATCGACTCCGGCTAAGTTTCGATATTTTTTAGATGATGAAATTTATGAACGAATAAGTAATTCGAGTATTTGTTTTATTGATCAATCGCCTGTTCACGAAATCGATTTTGTTGAACGAACAAGTTTATTAAAAACAAAGTTAAATCAACATGAAAATCTTCTTCGCCAATTAAAACAACAAATTCATCAAGTTGATCAACAACTTTTAGTTATTCAAGATGATTCATCTGCAAATCAACAGACAACACTCAAACGTCGACATACATTAAATTCATTTTTGGATTTCTATTCGAATGACAAACAAAACTCGTCATCGTCGTCATTATATGCCTTACAACTTTTGTGATCGATGAATTTTGTTTTTGTGATAAATCTATAGACCTTTTCTCTCTTCTTCTTCTTCTTTTTTCTGTAATTAGAATTTATTTAACATATAAAATAATTTATACATAATGCACAAAAAACATTGTTCTGATAGAAGTTCGTTTGCTGAAAATCGGTTCATTAATCGTTGCAACGCCGTTTTAAGCCACAAGTTTGAAGTATTTCATCTGCAAAATGTCGGCAGTTTCTAGTGAGATAATAATATGCTCTGCCATGATATTTGCCAATCACCTTTTTAATATCAGACCAAGCCACATTATCACAATTTGATTTGTACCATCGATCCGCGGGTATTGTGGGCCTACTTCGTTTCTGAAGTACACCAGTTAGTGAACCACTTTTTGCATGGTTTATTGAAATTGTTGCAGATTCGCCCCAACCAAGCTTTCCAAAAAATGAACCACCACGTTCGACTACTTCGAGTAAGTGATAGATTTCATCATTTGTTTGAAGCACAACAAAAACATGATGATAACCCAAAAATACTATTCCGTTACCATATAAACCAATGTTTTTGACTGCAGTCAAAGTTGTAATAACCTGTTGAATATAAATAAGTTCAGATGATCTACAAATAATAAAAGTATTTGCTTTTAAAACGATGTTACTAAGTCAAGCTGATGCAATATCTTATGCCGGCATTTATGAACAAATACAGTTCTTTCTATTTTCGCTGCAAACTATGGAAAAGATGGCGTTGTGTTACATCTTTTTTTTTATTTAGCAAATAACAAATAAAATGACACTAACAGCAGCTTTGATTTTCATTATTCTTTATTTATTATAAAAAAATAAAAATAAATTATAGAACACACATGAACTTCAGCCGACTAATATTTATTCCAAGATTCTATAGATTTTACTTAGTTCAATGTCGATTTGACTTTGAAAGTAACATAACATTGAACAATTTTGCAAATAAGAAAAAAAGATCGATCGAATATCGAAAATGATACATTCAGTAATCGATGATGATGATGATGACGATCATTATTGTTTTTGTTATTTGAGATTCTCAAATTTGTGTGTTATTTGATTAATGTAAGTCTATGGCATCGATGAATAAATATCATTTTCATAGATTTTTTTTCTATGTTGAATTGTTTATTAACAATTATAATCTTTTATTGACATAAATGTAAAAGAATAGTTGAAACAAACATAATAATTGATGTTTGATCTACAATTCAGTTTTCTTCTTCTTTATTTGATTAATGTCAATAATGGATAATTAATCTCTCACTGTATGTATGTTTCTGCAACTGAATGATCGAGTTAAACTTCGTCTTCTTCTCTCGAATCTAATGTTACAATTTTCTCATTCAATATTGACTCAACAACAAATACAAACACGTACGGAAATGAAAATTTTTTTATAAAATATCAGTAGATCATCATCATCATCATCAAGAGACATATGATTCAAATCGATGATGATCTGTTTTATAGTTTGTTTATGTGGGCGTTGAACGTTCATTGATATGTCATTATAATGATGCACTTAAAGCTTTTCGGTGTGTATTCGACTATGAGCAAGCATTGAGAGAGTTGAATAAAAAGATGAAACAATCTATCTCCTAAAGGCAAAATGATGATGATGATTTCTATTTAACAGATATCCGATCGTTTATTTTCATTTAATTGAGTATCGAATTAAAACTAATCAAGAAACTTGTCGAATTTGATCCGTTTGATCATCGAACTAATCTTTTACTACGATAACATTTCAATCGAACGAGACATTTTTGTTTTATTATTATTGTTTAAAAAAACATGAACAATGAACACACACACACACACACACAAAAAAGAAAATGATCGATCTCTTTTTGTTGCTGCTGAGTAACTGATAATTATATTGATCGATAGAACATCAAAACGAAAAAACATCTCGAGGCTAATTTCGAATAATCTAATGATCAACTTTTAACACATTTTGTTTTGTTCTTATATACATTTGTTTTCAAGTTGAAACCGGGCTTTTTCTGTCTTTAGAAAGAGAAGAAAGATGAAGATTAATGATTAGTTGATGTTTGAGATAGAATTCGTTCGATTGAATACGATGATTTGTTGATTAAGCCAGGTGAAATCGATGATGATGACGATGAATTTCCATCGCTGGTCGTCGATGATTTCGATGTTTTCGTTTGTTTACGACGTTTACGTTCGTCAGCTTGCAAACGTTTTTTTTCTAATTCTTCTTGAGAGATCGGCTCGCCTGAACATGTTCGAGGATGAGCATTGTGAGCTGGACGACCTGGACCTTTTTTTGTATTCTCCATTTTTCTCCACTAGAGACACAAAAAAAGACGAAACTATAGGTCAATTAGATGATTTATTTTCGAATATTTTACCTTGGCTCGACGATTTTGAAACCAAACTTGAATTCTCGATTCGATTAAATCTAATTTAATCGCTAATGCTTCACGCATAAATACATCTGGATAATGTCCTAGTGATTTTTACAGAAAAACAAATGCAAAATGAAAGACGAAAAGAGTTTTTACCTTCTTGAAATGCTTTTTCAAGTTCATCGATTTGAGCATTGGTAAAATTGGTTCGTGTTCGTCGACGTTTGTTATCCTGATCGAGACTTTCGTCTTCATCATCACTTAAAGTTGTTTCTACGAATATCGAATCGAATAATCTTTCGTTTGTTGTTTAATTCTAAACTCACCTTGTTGTACAATCGATTGTTGTTTCGATGCGATTAATGATTGAATAAAAAATGGTGAAAAAAAATGATTTTTCAACATATTTTCATAGAGTATTGAACTTTTATTTAGTGGACTTATCGACATTTTCAATTATTACAAACTAAATTATTTCGACTTCGACGATTGACGAAGAGCGCAGGGAGAGAAAAAGAATTTCTCTTCCTATTTTTTTTTATTAATATAAACCAATCATTTTCTATTTCACATCGACAACTATCGATCGACCAATCGAGAAAGAGACTGATTTCTCTTGCTCTTTCCTTCTCTTTCTCTTTGCGTTTTGAATCGATGAGTTCAATTTGTAGTCATACAAAAACTAAACACATACGCCCCTATTTTAATTTAAGAATGTTAAAACTCGCAAGAGGAAATGTTCGATTTAATTTCTCTGCATGCAACAACAATTCGAGAAAATCATTCGACTCGACATTAATAATAATTATTATTTACACATACATTTCAAATTACAGTCTTCGCCGAATTGAAGTCATTCAAAGCTGAATCTGTCGAAATGCTTTTTTTGTTAATAGGAATAAATTTCAATCTGAAATCGAATATTCAAAATTCGATGCCGAAACGAAGGAGAAATAAAAACTGTCTATCGTTTCTTTTGACAGGCTGCCCAATTAACAACTCAATCAATAGAAAAATAATATTATTCAATGACTAGTAAAACAACACGTCAATTTCTTTTCTCTCTAATGAACATGGCAATGGGCGTTTTCTTTTTTTTTCTTCTTGACAAAAAAAGCGATTCAATTTGTTTGTCTTATTAAATTGTCATTAGCATCATGTTTCGTTTTTCCTTTCTTTTCTCGTTAACAGATGATCTTTTTATTTTATTTCTTTTCGCTTAAGCTTCTGTTCACTGACTTCAATAGACAGAAAAACATTAATTATCAAAGATTTACTAAGTTAATTCGAATTCTATTGAGTCAACATGAGAGATATTAACTTCAAATATAGAAGAAGAAGAAGAACAAAGAGTGAATTTAATCTTCAAGATGTCGCTACTTGGTTGAAGAGATTTTTCTGTTTTCTATTTTTCGAAATAAGATCTTCGTTCGAAATAAAAATCAATTTTTGTTCCTACGAAATTTGCTTCGAGTCTAATTAATTAATAACAGAGGATTGTGATCTAATTTTCCATTGGTTAAATCTGTCAAACCATCTGAAATTGATTTCTTTGAATATAAAAAAAAGAGAACGACGACTGACTGATGTTTATACGTCAGTAGAATGACAAGTTATTCAATAAAGAATTGCCTATCAACAACCGAGAAACGTAGAATTCTTTTCATATTCTTCATAAAACACGTCAGAAAGACAACAAAAACAAGTCACACATTTCCTTATCATTTTTTTTTATTAACGTTCATTTCAGATAAGTCAATCAAAAGAAAACTAGTCATGTTATCTATTGTTCTTCCAGTGAAAAACTTCTTTCGAATTGGTATACCTGTTCTCTGTTTGTTCGGCTCTGCGCCGACATTTTTTATCTTTTGGTTTTTTCTTCGATTAATCACGGCGATCTTCTTCTCTGAACAAATCTATCGTCGTTTCGATGATATTCTCTATTCACTTTATCAACAATTTGTTTTGTTCTTCTTCGAGAATTGGGTCAATGTTAAGGTACTTTTTGTCCAAATAAAAGTTTTGCTTGTAAATGTTTTATTAATTTAGATTTATTTTCATGGAGATTACGATGAAATTATTCGGCAAAAGGAGAATGTTTTGTATATTTCGAATCATCAAAGTTCAGGTAGATCGAAAAAATGATTTCGAATCGAAATGGAAAACTTTGTTTGCGTGTGTTTAGTCGATTGGATTGTGGCGAATATGTTAGCAGCTCGACAAGGTAGTCTCGGTCATATTCGATATGTTCTCAAAAATGATCTTCGGTATTTACCTTTGTATGGTTTTTATTTTCAACAAGTAAAATTGAAAAAGAAACGTTTTGGTTTTTTTTTTACATGAATTTTGTATTTTTTTCAGCACGGTTGTATTTATGTTCGTCGAAATGATAAAGGCGATTTAGAACGTGTTGAAAAAGGCATTTCACAAATAAAATCCAACGGTCTACCTGTTTGGTTAGTTATCTTTCCTGAAGGAACTCGATACAATCCGATCAAAAACCCCGAAGTCATCGAACGGTCACGACAATTCGCTAAAGAAAAAGGTTTTTTCTCTCATATCTACGTTCTATTTTCACTGAATTTTCTATTTATTCAGGTGTAATTCCGTTCGACAAAGTTCTCTATCCTCGAACAGGCGCGACGATCGCTGCTCTCAATGCATTAAAAGATAAATTCGACGCCGTTTACGACGTCACTGTTGTTTATGATGATAAAACGAAGACCGGCTTAGCTGCACCGTCGATGACGGGTAAAGGAAAAATCGTCGCGAGAAAAGAATCGATTTGTTTTTGTTGGTTTAGAATTTCTGCAAGGTCAAATCAAAGATTTACATATTCATGTTGAACGAATTTCGATCGATTCGATTCCGACGGATTCGAATGAGCAAATATCAAACTGGATTTTACAACGATTTGTTCTCAAAGACAAGTAAAATCTTAAATCAACGAGATTTTATTCGAAAATTCATGTCGAATCTTTTAGATTATTAAAACAATTCGATTTTAGTCACGGTGTTCTCGCCAAATCGAGCTTGAATTTAACAAAATACTCGTGTTTATTCTTTCTTTTAACGACAATTGTCTTATTTTTGACTTGTCAAGGTCGTTCACTCTACGGGCAAATCTGTTTTATCGCCACTCCAATCACACTTCTCTGGATGTATCTCAATCCTTCGAACAAAGTCAACAACTTGCCATGAAAACGTCTTTCTCTGCAATCGGACAATCTAATTTCAGTCATTTTACTCTTTCTTTCTTTTCTTTTTCTCTCTCTGCGTGTGTATTTACTAGTCGAAAATCCTAATTAACTTCCGTTTTTGCTCTCTGATAAAAACTAATAATTGTCGAATTTGTGTTTCAGATGATCGATTCTCCGTCGAATGAAGAAGATGATAAATGTGTGCCTCGTGCAGCTGTATATAAAATGATAAAAGATTGTACACAACAAATCCGTGTATCGAGTGAAGCAAAAGAATTTTTCGTTCAATGTTGTAATGAATTTATCCATACGTTAGCGCTGCAAGCGAATAGTGTTTGTGAACAACAAACAAAGAAACTCGTTCATCCCGATCATATTGTCATGGCGTTGGAAAATCTCGGTTTTGCTTCGTATAAAACCGATTGTTTGAGTGCGATGGAAACGGCACAACAAGAATTGCAACAGAAACGACGTAAACTTCATGGAAAAATGACGTCGATCTATACCGATGAGGAACTTCGACAACAGCAGGAATTGTTGTTTCAACAAGTAGAAATTTGCTTTGTTTTGTTCGAATGAAATTTGATTTTTGATTTTTGTTGACAGGCTCGTGAAGAAGCTCAACAATTAGAAGAAGATGATTGGGCACGAACACAAGAATTATCGAAAGAAGTTCTCAAGAAAAAAGCCGAAGCAACACGAACGGATGATGATAACTACGATGATTAATTTACTTTCTTTTGTTTCTCTTTGTCTCTCTCTCTCTTTTTTTTGTAAAATACAGATTATCAGAAAAACAAAACAAAAAACTAAACAAGATTGTGTATAAAAACATCACACTCATCTCTCTTTCATTTCATATAGATTTCTTTACTTGAGAATGCAATTGTACAAAGCTCGAGATTCATGGATTGTCAATAGCGAAAAACAGAGTTTATGGTTTAATAGACGAAGTTTAATTGTATATAGTAAACCAGGTAGATTTCTCTCTCGAGGATCAATTCGATTGTTTTGTTTTATCGATTAGAAGCGCTTACTGAGCATATTTTGACGTCAACAGCGTGGAATTGCTTGTCGATTGGTGAGATCTTTGGTTATATTGGACAAGTGCAATTTGTTAATGGTAATTTCTGCTTTTGTTTTGTTTTGAAATAAAAGAAAGAATTGTATGCAGATGGTGTTCATTGGTTGATATTTATTAAAAGCCGAGAAAATATTTGTAAAATTCAAAATCAACATGAAATTTATCGAATAACGGAAATTTTAATTCATCCATTCGAAGATTTCGATGAAGTTCGAAGATTTTCTTCGTTTATTTCCATATGAAAATCTTTCATTTAGGATTCATCGAATAAATTCAATCCAAAAAACGAATTCAAATTCATCGAAGTAAAGATTTTAACCAAAAAAACTAAAACGAATATTTTCTCTTATTTCAGGAATTTCGTATTTGGTACCAAGAAACTCAATGTTTCTACTACAGTCCGACCTACGATTTGACAAATTCCTATCAACGTTCGTTTTCTATCGATCAAACAATTCCTCTTTGGAAACGTGCCGACGAACAATTCTTCTGGAATCGTCAAATGCTCAGCGAGCTCATCGACCAAGCTGAAGTACGTCGAAATTTCCTTGCAAACCGACAGTTTCAATTTTTTTCATTCAGAAAGATCATCTGAATGACGATTGGATTCAGCCGATTATCATGGGCTATTTGAACGAATGTCATTTCGAAATCAACGAACAGATCGACATTCATTTAGTTCTCATTTCTCGACGAAATCGACATCGAGCTGGCGTTCGAATGCATTGCCGAGGCATCGACAATCAAGGCAATGTCGCCAATTACGTCGAAACTGAACAAGTAAGTTCGAAAAAAATAAAAAGATCGAAATTGAAGTTTGATTAGATTGTTTGGACGGGAATGAACGTGATGTCGTTCGTGATGATTCGAGGATCTGTGCCGATCTACTGGTCTCAACCAGGAATTAAATATCGTCCGCCGCCGAAAATCGACCGAAGTAAGTCGCGATTTATTCTGATCAAATAACGATCAATTAACTTGACGATGATGCGCGTTCTTTTCTTCTTGTTATTTAGCATAAGAATATATATTTTATTCTCTCGAAGCTATTTCCGATTCGTTCGTCGTACTATTTATATTTGTCTATTGACATGTTTGTGTTTAGTTTTGCCTTTAATCGATGAGAGTTCGTTCGTTGTGCGTGTGATAAAGGTCAAACGATCGAGTAGAACTTGTGTTTTAAAATTAGATTCGTTTCGCGTTTTTTTTTCTCTTCTTTTTATTGATGAATAAACAAATGAAAATTAATCAAAAAAAGTCTTTCGTTTACGATGAATATGTCAACACTATTTCCGCATGTCGTTACCGGAACATGAAGAGAATCCAAATACGAGAATTGATTCTCATTTGAATATCAAACAGATCGTAAAAAAAACACGTCCAACTGAGACACACAATTCTCTAGTTCATCGAAAGCAAATCTTTTTCGACGAAAGAACGAGATTTTTAAAGGCTAAACGAAAATTTTTGTTCAAAATCGCGTATAAAACAGGATTTATCGATGAATTCGAATAGCCGAGCCAAATGAAAACTTCAATCGCATTCACACTTAAACATAAACAAACAGCCCGAATAATATAGAGAGTAAAGAAGGGCAACCAGCAGACGATAAAACAACCGATAACAACGGCTAATGAACGTGTTATTCGAACTTCCGCTGAGATTTCTCGACGGCCGATTTGCTGTAAATCAGTTAGCGACGAATGTTGTTCGTTTGTCGATTTAGTTTCAAGGTCAAAATGACAATTGACTTTCATTTTTCGACTTGTTGTCAAACGTATTGTTGATTGTTGTTTAATGGCATAGAGAACTTTAGTATAGAGAAAGAGCATAATTACTAATGGAATATAAAATGATAATAATGAACTTGTAACAACGAAATTCAAGTCTTTGTAGAGATCACATTGTCGAGTCGATTCGTGATATTTTATTGGACTTATGAATAGAGTTCGATTGTCGACTTTTGAATAGATTGCTTGTTTCTTTTCGAAGAATAATGTTGGCAACAGACAAATAGCTAATGAAACAAGCCAAGATATTGAAATGTAGATTAAGGCAAGAGAATAGGAATGACGATATTGTCGATAACGAATTGGATAATTCGTTGCGATGTAACGATCGAATGCGATCATTAGAAGACTCTGAGAACGAAAAACCAAGTCAAATATTAAGAAAAAAGGAAATTCAAATACCCAAATCGATGCTGTTGAACATAGCACATCGATAACCAACCAAATTTCACAGAAAACTTTACCAAAATACCAGATTTGAAATGTTGAATAGAATGCCGAAAATGGCAAAACAGATGTTCCTAATAGAAGATCGCTCAATGCTAAATTAATTATCAAATAATTCGACATTCCACCTTGACGAATCTGTTTATCGATAATAAATGCAAGAATAACTAAGATATTTCCAACGATTGTCCATATTGTGATTGTAAAAAGTATAATACCGATGAAAATCGATGGAAACATTAGCGTTGCCGAAGAAAAATTCGTGTGATTAGCACTAAACATTTATATAATCAGAAATATAATAGAAAATAACAAAAGAATAGCGAGAGAGGAGAGATTATTAATATACAAATGGACTACGAATGAATGTTGAAGTTCGTCGTCGTCTTCTTCTTCTTTTGTTATTGTTTATTCAATGAAATGAAAGAAGATCTAGAAAGAAGATACGGAATAATTGTATAGTTTTAACAAGATAGATTGATTGTCCTGCGGTTTGAGATAAACTAACTCGTGACAATCGTTGTCGGTTAGATTGACTTTCGAAAATGAACTCAGTTTTTTGCATTTTGAAAAAACAACACCCTCGAAATTCTTCAATGAATTCATCCGACTCATTAGAAAACTAAAATGCATGTTAATGCTTTCTTTCCTTATGAATATCCGCTAGAAAATCATCAATGGATTTTCTTATTCATTGATTGTGAGTCAAAAACTTTTTTCCTCTTCTCTCTCTCTCGTTCCCATTCTCGTTCTCTTTATTTATACTTGCTATTTCAACTAGAAATAATCCGATCGATGCTGCTTTTATTAGTTGAGAAAAAAAAAGAAGCCAAGTCGGAAATAAACAACAGGACAAAGAAAAGCCGTTTGCTTTCTCGTTTTTCGAAATGATTAAGTGTCATAAAAAAAACACAAGTATATCTTGATAAATCCAAAGAAAATGTTAGAATAACACAAAGAGAAAAAAGCCACAATTAATTAAATAAATGAATATCTATTTTGATAGAAATTCGATCTGAAACCTAACAAAAATAGTCAATTGAGGCACATGAAATTGATTAATTGATCGATGAATTCCTATTCTCAGGAGTCGATTTTGTTTTCCTTCAACGGAACAAATTTGACATTAAAATGAATTCTTTGTTTGGCGTTATTTAGATTTCAGTGAATCTCATGAAGCGTTTGTTAAACATATGGAAGTTGAATTATCGCGTACGAAAGGTCAACAACTTATTCTAATTACTCTTGTTGATGAATGGGGCAAAGAAACGGTTCTAAATGATGCTTATTATGATCATGTTATCAAATATAATTGTGCAAAATTGTCTTATATAGCATTTGATTTTCATGAATATTGGTAAACGAAAACGGAATTTTTTCTTTTGCTTGAAGTGAAAAAAAAACTAATATCTTAATTTAGTAAAGGATTGCAATTTGGTAATGTGCTAACTTTATTACAACTCCTCGAAGAGAAAAATATCTTTCGAGAGATGCGTTTTTCTTGGTTGGTGTCTCTTTTTTTTCGTTCTTTTATTGAATTCAAGTGTGAAATCTATTTATTAGGATTAATATTGAGAAGAATATTACTCTTAGTGAACAAATAAGTGTCTTTCGAATAAATTGTGTTGATTGTCTCGATCGAACTAATGTTGTGCAAGCAGCTATTGCTAAAACTTGTTTAGAAATCATGGTAAAAAAATCTGATTTACTCGAATTTCATTATTTCGATTGGCGAATCTGTTTTAGCTGAAAAAACTCGGGTTATTAGATTTAGATGGCGGTGGACTTAATGGAGAGGCAAGAGTCATTTTTCAAACGATGTGGGCAGATAATGGTGATGCAATTAGTAGACAATATGCAGGCACCGATGCAATGAAGGTAACGTTTTTTTTTTCGAAAAAAAAGAGTTTCTCGGAAATAGAAATGAACGTGTTCTCAGTTTGAACTGCTAATAATGTGAACAATTAGATTTTCTTTCATGATTTCGATATATATTTAATTGACAATGAAAGGTCTTTCGATAGAAAAAGAAGATTTAATTGAAACAGTTTGACTTAATCTAATATTCGAACTTCAGTGTTAGCTTCATGCAGATTGAGATGCAATTGCCAAGGAAATGGACATTTTGTTAAATCAATTGATAATTCTAAAGTACGCTGTAATCGTGCATTCTGTAATTGAATTGTTCGTTGATCGCAATTGATACGTAGTGTGATAGTATCATTTTCCATGTTTTCGAGTGTTTTTCCACTGGATAATACTCGGCCACTCACACCTGTGTAAGTTTGATTTCTATTTGACCATCCGTAACTTGATGCAGCATAAAACGAATCAGGTGCCATTGGTTGAGTTTTTGAGATAATTCCAAAGAAAATCCATCCATTCTGTGGTAGTTTTTCGATTCGAAAACGAAATGCGTATTCTCCAACACTGTATTCATTTTTTCCACGTACTTCTGTGTGACCACCATTGTTTTTTGTAACCGATCGACCATTATCTTCTATCTTTGCACCATTATAAACGCGTTCAAATATATCTGTGGAGTAGACTCTATAGATTCGAATATTTGTGACAAGTGGCATAAAATCTCTCTGAAACACTAAATTCTTAGGATTCTGCATGTCATTTGTTAACTGTTCAAGTTGTTCGGTCCATTGTCGTAAATCAATTTCACTGAAATCATTGTCTTCACGGCCTTGCTTCAGTTCTGCAGACACGATTTTCAATTTTTTTTGTAATATTGTCACATGATTGCCAACGTTGTTAAGTAAATCATTCCGTGCTTTTTCAGCTGCCTGATGTATTTTTTCGATTGATTCTTCTTCCCATTCCTTAATTTTCATCATTAGAGAATGTTTCCGAGGATCTTGAGCTTGTTGATTAACATTTTGATGAATTGTATCATAGTTTGTTATAATTCCTTCTAATTGTTTATTGAGTTCCTCTCGATGATCATTCGAATGTTTAGGACAGAAAATCTGTGAACATCCTCCGCATGTATAAATTCCCTTCGCTTTATTACAAACGGTACATAAAACTTTCTTTGTTTCAGTCAAAGATGCACTACCAAAGTTGTTCGAAAACATATCGTCTCTGTGCAAATAAAAAACGTGTTTTAACGAACGTTATCTTAGATGAAAGAATTCTTTTATTTATTTATTTACACAAGAAAATACAGCTCAGTTACGTAGTCGTAGGTAAAAGTCGTATTGATGTACATCCGTTGAGAAGATTGAAGTGTAATTTCCATGGAAAAGGACATTTGTTAATATCGACAAGAATTTCATCGATATGACCTGTTAATTGATTTTTCATTTGAATTTTTCTTTGTTCACAATCGATGGTTAATATGAAAATATCATTGTTAATAATATCATCGTTATCTTTTTGTAAACATTCTCCAGCGAGATAAATTCGATTTTGTGTTGCCCAACCGTATGATGAAAGGCAACTAAATGAATTGATATTCATCGATTCCGATTTGGAAATAATTCCAAAGAACATCCAGCCATTTCGTCGTAGTTTTTCGATTCGAAATCGAATTTGATGTCGTCCATTGAGATAATCACGTTGTCCAAGTGCTTGCGAAAAGCCAAACCAATCGTCTTTCTCAATCGAATATCCCTGATCTTGTACTCGAATATCTCCGCAAATTTCTCCGAATTTTTCTTGATTTTGACAATTTTTCGATGATAAAATCATTGATTTACTTTTTTGTTTGTTTGTTTGAATTCCAAGAAAAAGGAAGTCTCTCTTTTAAATACGCAATATGATTCATATCGAAGTTAATCTCACGTGAGTCATATTTACTTAATCTTGCGCATTGAGGGAAGAAAAGAAAAGGCATTTTGTTATTTATTATTGATTCATTTCGAAAAGATAAGATTAATTTAGCACGCGAATATCGGTATTACTATTCGTAGGAGTAAGAAAATACTGCCAGGGCAATGGACATTTGTCGATATCGATGGTTAATTCAACGGTTTGATTGAGTCGTTGATTTGTAAGTTGAATTTTGTTTTGATCACAATCGATCGATAGAATGAGTTGATCATTTTGAATTAGATCGAATGTTTGTTGATTCGTCAATTGACCTGCGACGATGATTTCATTTTGGTTTGACCATCCGAAACTTGATGAAGTTGAATAAAGATTATTTTGTTTATTTTCCGATGCTGATAGAATTCCAACAGCAAACCAATCGTTTTCTCGAATTTGTTCGATTTGAAAGTTGATTTTTTCGCAACCAGTTTGATATTTGTTTTGACCTCGAATCTCTCGATGATTCGATTCGATCGATGGATTTTCATCGAATTTCTGTGAAGATATCTGTCGATCGATATGAATTTGATTGACTAAAGCTGTCGAACTTTCTTGAACTTCGATGTTCACCGGATTGACAAGTTCAGATTTGAAAATTTCTAATTTTCTCGTCCATTCCTGAAGATCATTTTCAAGAAAATCATTATCTTCTCTCGCTTGTTGTAATTCATCGAAAAGTTCTTGTAGTTTCTGTTTGACATCATTGTTTTGATTTGAAATCGTTGTTAACAACTCATTTCTCGTTTGTTCAGCCAATTGTCGAATCTGTTCGATGGATTTTTGTTCCCATTGATCGACTTTTTGTACAAGAGCATGTTGACGAAGATTTTGCGTTTGTTGAACAAGATTTTTATACGCTCGATCGTATTCAATTTCGATATCTTCTAATTGTTTGCTCAGTTCACTTCGATGATCAATCGAATGTTTCGGACAAAAAATCGTCGCACAACCTTCGCATTTAAAAGTTCCTTTGCCACGTTTGCAAATTTCGCACAACACTTTCGAAGTCATTTCAGCAAAATAACACAAAGATAAAAAACCAAAAACCAAAAAGAACAAAAACAAAAAAAAAAAAAAAGAAAGAAAGAGAGTGGAGAAGTTGGGCATCGATCCCAATACCTCTCGCATGCTAAGCGAGCGCTCTACCATATGAGCTACATCCCCGTATTGAAAGGCAATTTATTTTGTTTATTCATAGGGTGATTTTACACGTACAGGTCGACGTGATATCAAAGGTGTTCTCGCCGATGGGAAGATTTCGGCTAATCGATATTATCGACGATTGAAAAAAGATACTCTTCGGCAACAATGCTATGACGCCATGCAGAAACAATTTATATCGACGAGCAAAAATCTAAATTCGGAATTAGATTTAGCCATTGAACCGGTTGGTTTGATCATTGAAAAATTGAGTTTGATTTGTTGTGTTTAGGCGGCAAATCGTGAGGAAATTCTGAAACAGATGATTCTTGAATGTAAAAAAATGTTTGTTAGTGAAGAAACAGAAGAATGTTTCGGCATTTGGCCGTTAATCGATGATAGTGATTTAAATGAGTACGATGAAATTGATTTTTCAATGTCACAAATGTAACTTTCTGATTTTCGCAGAGTGCTCATCGAACAAAATGAACCCGATTGTGTGCTTGTTCTTACATCTAATCGCTATTTTGTTGTTTGGTAAAATCAAAATATTTCGACTTTTGTTTTTCAAAGCAAATCAAAAATTGTGATTTAGTTATGATGAAACTTTTCAAAAAGTTGTGTCTTTCAAAGAAATGCCATTAACATCTGTCGAAAAGGTCGAAGTTGGTATGTAATTCGATGTCTGGAGAAAAATAAATCCATTGGCTTTTCAATTAGGTCCAAATCCTCTGTCGCCTGCGGGTAGTTCTTGGACGCTTCGTATTCATTATTTCAAAGACGAGCAAACAAGTGGTTATTATCATCAATTTCGTGGAACAGTAGTTCAAGTTTTTAATTCGAATACTGTTATGTTCATGAAAAGCACCGAAGAAATCAATGGTAAACGACGATTTTTCTTTTCTTGTTGAGAAAATCATTTGTTCTCAGATTATTTGAAAACAATCGGTCAAATGATCGTTGCAATCATTACGGCTTACGCACAAAAGCCGATCAGTCTCGCTCAAAAAACATTAACCAAGTAGAATATTCTTATTAAATGATTACAAAAGATCGAACTTTTTTTTTCGCTTTCTTATTTTTAGAATGAACAGTTTGCCGGATGACGTCGAACCGTTACAGAGGCGTATGAGTTTTTCAGCCACGGATACTCCTCCTCTTTCCGTTCTCAACGGTAATTCAACAGCAACAACAACAACGCAAAGTAACCTTATTGGCTTTGATAAACTCCGAACTTTCGGTTCGAAAGTTTCCTCGTTGGTGACTCGACAAGCCGCACCAACAATTAATAAATTAACTACGCAAGGTTGCTTTTCAGAATTGGAACAACAAAATAAATTGACTTTTTCTTTTTTTAAGCCAAAGCCTTGCCAATAAATGAAACGGTGAATTCATTTTTAAAGGTTATTAATGAAGGTCAATCATTGATTCGTTCGAGCGGCACAACACGATCAAGTGATGATGATCGTGCTTCGCCAACATTGGAGAGTAATCGTAAGAAACTGTTACAAGACAAATACGACGAGAGAAAAAAAGATTTAATCAATTCCAATTGTCAATCAACTTGTTTTCTTTTGCCGTCGGCCGATCTCAATCTTATTTACATTCCGAATAATACTAATCACTCGAAATAACAAAACTAGACAATTCATTTTCGTTTTTTTATTGTTGTTGTTGTTTATTTTAATCAAACGATCGATTTCAATATTAAAATCAACAAGTGAAACACAGAGATTGACAACCTTTTCACTTGAATTGTAATCTGATTATATCTGGAAAGTTTAATGTTCTAAGAGTTCATATACAAAGACTTATTCTTATATTAGAAAACAGAAAAAAGTGCACTTAAAATGTTCGTAGACATTATTCTGAATTACTTTTACCCTGCAAACAATTTCTATTTATGGAAATGAACATTTTTTTCATTGAAATCGCGAACGTTATCAAAACAAAATGATTTCCGTGTAAAAAAAACAACAAGACGAAAGAAAATTATAGTACAAACAAGTGCACGGGTCATTAAATAGTTTCATATCAGTTAATCATCAAAAATCAACCTTATCATTATATTATTTTTTTTCTCTGATAAACATAGCGTGTTCCAATCTCATCGATTTTAATTTATCTTATGTTGTTGTTGTTGTTGTTTTTCTTTCATTTTTCATGCTATTGAAATTTGAAATACAAAATTTATTAGATTTTAATCAATAGAAGTATCTATGTACAATATCAAAACTCGAGTGTCACTTCAAATCGAAATGAGAAAAAAAAAGAGAGAAAATGTCATGTTACTTCGGAAAAAGATAAAAATCTGTTTCTCTTTTTAATACTATAAAATCGACTACTATCATCCATTAGTCCGAATAACGATTGTCAAATGACAAAAACAGCAGACACTGACAGACCGTTAAATTTATTCGTCGACGTCGTCGTCATGCCATTGAATATTATTTTTCAAATCGATCACAAGAAAAATGCACTTTTGTTTTCTTTTTCTATCGAGTCTTTTTTATGACAAAATCAGATGTTCTTGCTTTGGTAAGAAGAACGTCGATTGATTGTGTGTTAAAATGAAACAATTGACTCTATGTTTTGCTTGATTCAATGTGCGTGTTAATCTCAATTAGTTTCGAGATAAATCGATCTTGACTATCGAATCCTAATCAGTTGGTTCAACATGATATACATCTTAGATGCGCGACGTTTTCTTTTCTCTTGTTTTTCAATTATCAACATATGTTAATACTTCTCGTCTTTTGTTCGAAATTGATCAGAGAAAAAGAGAATATTCACTATTTCTTGTCATTGTATTCATTGTTCATGAAGAATATAAAAAAAAAACAAAAGAACTTGAATAGACTTCTGTTAAATAAATTCAGATCATTTCTGTAGAGAAATCTATTTTCTATGATCATTGTCTCTTCTTTTCTTTTTCATGAAAGAGAAAAAAAACATAATCGAGAAATTCTCTTTCTCGTTCTTATTTTTTTTTACATTTCGTAGAAAATAATCTATGAGTTGCACCTCGGAAAAGAAAAAGAAGAATTTCTTTATTAAAACTCTTTTTTTTCTAGATGCGCATATTGTGAATTCAATTGAACAATGATGTCAATTAAACTTTGTCGAACATTTGTTCCACGAAATCTTACGAATACAATAAACATAACAAATGCCGAATGGTTGACGAATAGTATATCATTAATTATATTCTCTCTTGCATTTCTCGGTAATACGGCAGCATTAATTGTTATGTTCGGTTCACGTGGTCCAATACGTTTAACAAATAATAAATATTTAGCTAATTTAGCCTGTGCAGATCTTTTACGTGCATGTTTTATTCCATTTACAATTATTGCAAGAATGAAACGAAATTTTATCTTTGGAAAAATAATTTGTAGAATTCTACCCATAGTTCAAAGTAAATCCCGGCTAATTTTCTTGACATTTTCTGTTTCCTAAAGACCATTGAGAGACCTTTTGTTTTTGTCTGCAGGTAATAAGTTCACTTTTACGGTTAACCGACGAATATTTGCATGACGTTCGATTTCAACTGTAAAAAGCTCAAATCTCATGAGTATTTCTCATAGACAGACCGAAGATATCAAAATCTTTTACTGCTAATGATTATAAATATTCTCATAGAGAGCTCAGATGACGTTCGAATAATTAACTGTCAAGAAATTTTTCTTGTAACCCAACAATGTTAACCATAGTAGTTTTGTCTATTCGATGACAGTTTTTTTTATTAAATAATTAATTCGATTTGTATTGATCAAGTGTCACTGTTTATTATCCGAAATAAGTCGGTTAAAATTTCCTTGAAAATAACTAAAAAACAAATTGAATACGAAATGATCGACGTACTTTTCTGTTGCAGGTTTAAGCGTAGCTGTCGATGTAGTTACACTTGTTTGCATAAGTATCGAGCGTTATTTAGCTATTTGTCGTCCGTTACTTATTTTAAAACTTCAATCTATTCATTGCTCTCAACTTCTCAATGCATTTATTCTCATTGGTATTTGGTCATTTGGCTTATTAATTGCGTTGCCTAATTTCTATTTGTACAATCTATGTTCATTGCCTACGCCCGGTCGATTTAAATGCGAGAAAATCGCTGTACAAGAATTCGATGAGAGATACTATATGATTGTTTTAGATGGTAAGAACAACAATAGCGAGAAAAAGAAAAAAGATTGTATGTATTCTTTTTGTTAAGCTTTTTATTTTATGATACCAATGGCTGTTATGATTGTTCTCTATACGTTAATCATTTGGAAAATGTATCGAAATAGTACAGCTACGAAAATGCGTTCAGTTCCACGTAAAACAAAGCAAAATACTTTTCGAATAATAACAGTCTTATGTTTCTAGAGAGTGCGCCAAAAATTCGTTCCGTATCGTCAACACCACCATTGACAAAGTCGAATTCTCCAAAACAGCACAATCGATCATCTACTTTCGATAAATTAGTTCAGAAATCATCTCAACGAAGTAGTACTCGATCTCGTTCGGGTCACAGCGATGATCTCGAACAACGACAACAATCGAATACTCTCATTCCACGAATCAATGTCAAAAAAACGAACAGTGAAAACAGTTGTGCATCATCATCTCAAGGTCTCTCGCGAGTCGATCGACAACGTCGCAAAGCGTTGAAACTCTTGATCACATTAATCGTCGAGTTTTTCGTTTGCTGGACACCATTATATATTTATCACACGATTGGAACGTTCGATAAACAATTCTATCGTCGTGTTCCGCCGATATTTGTTGATTTAATACTTTTATTTTCGTTTGCCTCGGCATCCTGTAATCCATTGACGTACTATTTCATGTCTCAACGTTATCGATCGGTTTTGTACGCTTATTTGCCGTGTGTTTTGTTCGACAAAAATCATCGATTCTGTCAAAATCGAAAAGAACGTTTGAGAAAAACCTCGATGAAAATCAATCGTCAACAATTGCCTCAACTACGAGCACGACGGACATACTAATTTTTGAGTTTAAAAATAAATTTCAAAAGAGGAAAAGACATTTCACGTTGCATTTAGAAAATACAAAAGATTGCTGTGAATATTTTGACGTCAATTCGATATTTTAATGAAGTATTTCACTCGAGGGAATCAAAACGATTTGAATAAAGACGTGCCTGAATACATCGAGAAAAGGATACGTTGATCTCGGTATCAGTTCGAAAGAGAAAATAAATCTTTCTTTTTGATTGCAAACGAGAGTTGTTATGTGTTGCAAATAAAGAAAAGATTATTGAACCGAGAGAATTCTGTCTGCACTTGTTAGCCGCTCTTTTTTTCTTGTTGTCTAATTGCTTTTTTTTTTCTTCTTCTATTTTCGAAAATGAACTCAATTCTTGTCGATAGTGGAGATATTTCCATTGAATCCGAACGTTTATCTTGTTCGTTACCGAATGAAATCAATTGTTCAATCGAAACATTAATTCATAACTATGACAAATATTTTGTTTCATCGAACAGATCACTTTTGAGTCCATGTAAATGTGAATTCTTCGGACAAATTTATCCTCAACTGCTTCTCGTTGAGATAAATTCCTGTCGAAGTTCAATTAATTTGCTACTTCCTCAATCAACTCAACAGTTCAACTTATCACGAATCTATTGTCCGAAATTAATCGATTGGAATTATTCAAAAAACCGTTTCCAGATCCCTTCTATATTCACTAGAAAATCCACCATAATTCAATTTCAATCTAATTCAATTCTCTTAATCTCTTGTTCGATCTTAGGACTTTTGCTAAGCAAATACGGATCGTTTTCTCTTGATTTTCTATTGATTTCAATTTGTATAAGCTCGATACTGGTTGTTATTTATGAAAAATGCTCTAAAACAAGCGATAATTGAAATAAAATCGATTTCTTCTTTCTGTTCGAATAAATGCAACGACTTTGAAGTGTATAAGCGAATTCGCCGAGCATTTTTTCGTCTCATTTGTTTGCTTTTATTCCACTCGAGCGAAGTGAACAGGTGATTTTCGAAGCGGTTCCTTTCATTTGTTGATTTTGAAATCGAAAAAAAAAGAAGAAAGAAATGGTTGATTGGGCTTCACAAGATCGTTTGTATCCTCCTGGTTACCGTCCAACGGATGTTCGACGACGACGCACGAGTATCGATTCATCGTTACCCTATTCAATTTCACCGAACAAATGTAAATCTCGTTGTTTTATGCTTTTCTTTTTGTTAATTTTCAAATCTATGAAATCTTTAGCACATAACTGTCGAATTCGAACGAAACAACGAGAAAAAATCGAAAACAATGAAGTTCCGCTTGAAAAACTACGAAATACTTTTCTATTTTTCGACGACACATCGACCGATGCGACAGACGATCGGTGAGACACGTCGAATCTCTCTGAACGAAAAAAAAAAACTTTTTCGTTTTCACAGAAATCCGAAACTATTAGCAACTTATGCGTCGAATATCAATTGGCCTCGGTCAGTTTGTTGTTTAACTGGTGAAGACAATTCGATTATTGTTTGTGAACAAGATCGTTGCCGTCTCGTTCTATTCACTTCTCAATTAATGCTCCGTTCGACTTGTGGAGGCCAACGAGGCAATGGTCAATATGAATTCGATTCACCTTGGAATGTAGCTTCATTAACTATTGTATCGAATTCTTCGTCATGGATTCTCGTTGCAGATACGAATAATCGACGTGTTCAATGTTTTTCAATTGGATATCAGGATCGATTTATCTATAAACAAACATTGAAAACCAAAGAGAAACCGTTTTTTATCGCGACAAATAACGAACATATTGCTGTATCATGTGAAAACGGTGTTATCGAGACATTTCTATCGGAAGATCGACGACAATTAGCAAGAATTGAACTGAATAAATCAACGTTCATGCAAAAGAAAAAACTTTCGAATGCTTTTCCCATTTGTTTGGATAAAGAAACGAGTTCTCTCTTTCTTGGAAATACGATTTCATCAGTGAGCACGATTTATCAATTGACAATTACTGGTGAATTCATTCGAACAATAGAATTTGTTCATTATCCATTCTTACGAATAAATTCAATGATATTCGATAATTATGATCAGCAAATTATTATTTCTGATTCATTCAATTCTGTTATTTATTCAATTGATCCCGATTTAGATGAAGATAATATTCAAATCTTATTAAAACGTTCGGATAAAGTCAATTGTCCTCAAGATTTATCCGTTGGTAGCGAAGGTCATTTGATTCTTGTTGAATGTAGTGTCAATACAGAACATGCTCTTAAAATCTTTCGACATCATCCATGTCAATGTCATTCACGTCGAAAAGCATCGAGTTTAAAAACAAGCGAAACAACGAGCGTTCGATCAATGATATTTTCCTATTCGATCAATGAGACATGAAATTATTTTCATTTTTAATCAGTAAAGAAGATTTGAGAATATGTCTTATAGAAATTTTATTCTCAGAAAATAAAATCACTCGATCATTGCATTATATAAACAAAAAAAAGGTGAAAGAATCAAGTACGATTACTATGTCGTTTTTGGTAGAACTCAAGATTTTTGTTTTTTTGTTGATTAATTATTGGTAAAATACAAGTCGACTGATTGTTTGCATATTGTTTATTGATCATCATCAATGCAGTTGTTGTCGATGATGAATTCGATGATTTCGAAAGCGTTGGTGTTTGTCGACCATTTGCTGAAGGTAAAGGCGAAAGACTGACATCAGTTAAACTGTTTAACGATGGTCGTTGAGATTTCGATCCGAGACGAAGATCAGCATGAGATTGCGATCGATTACGTCGAATTTGAACTGGTTGAAATTTCGTTGAGGATGTTTGACGATTATCAAGAATTCTGTCATTCGATCGAACTCGAACATGAACATTCGATGAACCATTGTGAATTTCTTGCGTTGCTGCTGAACGTCTTGACGACTAAACTCGCCATCGTTTTTCAAACGAAATCAATAAACAAAACAACAAAACCTACTGAAAGTGTCCCAGCTGTCAATCGACTCGATGGTCTGATAACAAATTTCGTTTTATCGGATGTTGTTCCATTCACTTTCGGTTGATCTATATTTGTACTAATTAAATCTTGTTGACTATCTTCAATAACTGATTCGGATTTGTTTGCTCGACAGTTTTTTTCTTCTTCAACAATCGCTTGAAATCGATTGTTTTCTGCTTGAAATTCTCTCATCATTGTGATGATATCTTTCACTGGTTCTTTATCGGTTTCACCCTAAAATAAGTTTTCAATCGAAATCGTTTATTGATGAAATTCCAATTTACAGTTAACCATCGATGTCCCATCAATTCTCCCATTGATCGTCGATGAACAGTATCATAGACAAGCATTCCTTGTAGGAAATCCAACCCTAAAAAATCTTCAATTTATATATTTTTTTTCCAAAATAAAAACGTTCGTCAACCATCCAATGATAGATTTCGAAATTTATCCGAATCGAATCTCAATTTTTGCGAACGAATCACTTCCAGCAAACGTCGTTCATCATTTGCTACATACGGATATCGTCCCGATATTCTATCAAACAACAACAACATAGATTTCACTCGAAAAAAAAAACCAACAATTATAAATTCTTACAAATAATACATTATAATTCCCATAGCCCAAACATCGCAAAGCGCACTGTAATTTTTATTTTCTAAAATCTCCGGCGCCATATAACTAAACGCATTCGAACGAAAAGAAAGCATTTGCTGTCGATCGATGTTTGAGAAAATGAAGATAACTTACAGTGGAGTTCCACAATGATCATGAAAAAGTGAGTCCATGGTCGTGATACTTTTCTTCGAACTTAATCCAAAATCTGTTACCTTGAAAGAAGTTCTTCGATTTCGTTCTCGAATCACTTAGAATTCGTGTTCAACTTACCCGAATATCGAATTCATCTGTTTTCGATTTCGGTATATTTCTTAGTAAAATATTTTCTAATTTCAAATCTCGATGTACAATATCTAAATTCAACAATCAACAATCGATCCTTGTCTGTCGATTTCCTTTTTTACTCATTTTATGCAGATAATGCAGAGCTTTGATTAATTTCGATAGGATTTGTTTGATGGTTTGTTCGGGTAAAGGGCCGTGTTTTCGAACATAGTCGCCCAATTCTCCACCTTCACACAACTCAATAATTAAATAGAGATTCTAAACAAAAAAAGAACAATCGAACTTCGCATTGAAATCAAAATCAATTGAAATTCACTTGAGACGATTCGATGACTTCGTGAAGTTGAATAAGATTTGCATGATTAACTTCAGTTAATAATTTGACTTCATTGTCAAGAATCGATGCTTTCGATTTATTTCCCGGCTAAATCCGAAAGTTAATTAAAACAAAAAAAAAGCAATCGAACTACTTTTTTCGGTATTGTTTTCATTGCATAGAAGATTTGTGTCTCACGGGTTTTCACTCGAAATACAGTTCCAAAGGAGCCTTCGCCTAGTTTATCCAAGATTTCGTATTTTGTATCGATACTGGCGTCATCATACAACCGCGTTTGAACAATCTGACGCGCTGAAACAGTGACTGATTGCTTATTCGTTCCTTTGGCCATATTTGAGTTTGAGTTTTTCGACAAAAGAAAAAAAACACAGCAGGTGAACTGAAATGACGAACTGCTTTCGTCGATGATGATAGACAACTAAAATCAAAATAACTGTTTGGCGACCAAAACATTCATTATTTATGCTAAACAAACAAATGAAATCCTAGACATTCAAAGACATTCTCCTTTATATTAAATTTGTTTTTTCTTTGCCGAATGAATAAATAAATTTCTCCCTCTTCTTGTTCTTCTTTTCTCTTTCTTTTGCTCGATATATAATCTTGAGTTCAAACAAATATACCTTTTCCTGCTAATATCAACAATTAGACTTCTCTTTTTTTCTTTATCAAACCAAATTCACACACAAATTTCTCTTGTTTTTATTTTTTTTATATATTTATAAAATGAATCAAAACTAACAACTTGACATCAAAATGATTTGAATTGATTTTTTTTTGAAATAAAATGAATTTTTTCTATAATGGAATTATGTTTCTGTTTTGTTTCTTTTCATTCAAATTCAGCTGATTAAGATTTTCTTCTATTCTTGCATTGAGTAGCTTCGTTAGTTAGTTTATTTTTGTCGTTGACATACAACAATATATTTAGCAGCAATTAACATAACAAAATCGATCATGAAATGAATGATCGGTCAGGACATTCGTTTCGTTTTCCTCGACAGATGTCACTGCAAAAAAACCGTTTTCTCCGACCTAAATTTTTCCATTGCAAAACGATTATTTTTACTATTCGAAAAAAATTCAAATTTCAATTTGATTTTTCCGAAAAGTGTTCCGAAAAATTCGATTGGCAGTTGAAAAAGCACGATAATCATTTTGTTTTACGTTGGTTTTTTGTCTGAGTAAGATGAATACCGATCTCGATGGTCTCTTAGTTCGACAATGTCGTCGATCACATGTATCGAATGGCTGTCATGTCACTCTTCTCCTTTCAACCATATCCGAAGAATGTATACAGTATTCTCAGCCATTGATTTTGTGCATAATCAACTTTTTATTTGCCGAAACAAAAATATCGATTTGTTTTCATTGTTGTCAATTTGTGAATATTTTTAGATTTTAAAGAACAAAAGAAGCTCGTCAAGTTCTTCGTTTTTTTTTATTTATTTATTTTGTTTGAATGTATAGTCTTAATCGATTATTTTTGATAAAATCAATTCGCGATGAGTCAATTTGTTAATAATAGTGCTAATAAATCGAATCAATTCGGTAGACATTCATCGGTGTCAACTGATGAAACTTCTCATTCATTTAATGGTGCAGCTTTATCATTACAAGCCTTTGTTGATGATATTCCATTTCAATTTAATGCAAAATATCGAACAATTATTGTGGTATGTCGATTGTTTAAGGCGAAAAAAATGTCTCTCATTCTCTTTTTTAAAGCCAAATATCGATATTCCTGAGTATGATACCACGAAAATACGTGATATTCTCGCGGAACCAGTGAGTTTGAGATGAGAGAACGAAAGAATTCGATGAATAAATTGAATGTTTAGATCGATTTCGAATTGGAGAATCGAGTTTTAGTTGAAGCTCTCGAAGATTTACAACGTAAAAAGAAAGAAATCGAAGCAGATACTCTTCGTCAACAGACAACATCGCCTTCGACAGTCATCACAACAAATTCGTTGCCAATTTCGTCAAATACAAATCCTGTAAATTACCTACCACCGTCTTCACTCAATCCTCAACCAACAGTAGTTTTAAATACGTTTCCAGTCACTCCTCAAGTTCCACCACCTTCCATTTCGCCATCGTATCGTTTGCCATCGGTACGTGATATCTATTGGCCAACAAATAATCAACAACAATACGCAATTCCACCACCAATTGTCAATCCTCCAGCGAGTTTAGTCTCGACGAATACGTTGAGTTTGCCAACGCCGATTCATTCGACGAATTCATCGCCGAATTCAGTTAAACCAACGGATCGTTCGTTTAATAATTGTGATCCCATTGTAGTCAATGATTTAGCGGCAACATTCGATGGAAATCTTGGGTCCGACGATCCTTTTCATGATGCTGAGCTCAAATCATTGAATGATATGGCCGAATTAAGACATTTATATTCAGCTGTTGGTTCGGCCAATACTATTCGACGATAAAGCACATCTATATATTTTTTTTTTCATTTTTTTTTGATTGTTCAAAGACAATTAATAAATTTATCTGAGAATCATATCTGGCGCTGCTGAAATATCATTCTGTTTTTTTTAATTTTTATTAAAAGAAAACAGAAAAATCTTAATCAAATGTCGTTGGTTGTTCTCGAGCATATTCAATATTGAGATCGAGTCGAACGAATTGACATTGATAGCCAGGTTTAGGTCCTGCATCGGGCTTATTCAAATCTCGACCATTAGCTAAATATAAAATATTATCCGTAAGATCATAAACCGCTGCATGAACATCTCCTGCTTTAACAACAGCTGTTATATTTTGAATAGTTGATCCAGGTGTTATTTGTCCATATTGAGACATGATTTGTTGATACAAACGATATTGATACGATGGACAAAGCCAATCCATATCATCGTACAGTATTTGGTTGTAAATTGAGATCATCATAGAATTCGACTTTTGAATGAGAATATTGAATCATTCGAGCTGTTTTCAATTTTCCATCGGCAATATCCATGACTAAATGACATGTTCGACGAATATCAGCAATATACGAAAGTGCATCATCAAGTGTGTCAGAATATTGTAAAATACTTCGTGAAACAAATATAAACGGTTGACCTGTCATACATTCATCGCCGAATGTATCATCAGGAAATTCGATACCAATCGATGTCATACCTAATAATGTCGATGATAAACCACTTAAAACACCGATATAACCAGCCTAAGCAATATTTGTAAATGTATGATTGAATTTACTTAGGGCATATCAAAAGTAGTGAGCCCTACTTCTTAATTTGTTTTTTGCTGCTTGAAAAAATTTTCTTTTCCTATAAATGAGTAGTGTCACATATTCAGAGTTTTGAAGATCTTCTGTGCAGATGCTGTATCTCCAACGATAGACGCGACATCCGCACTCAGAAGATTCGGCATCTGAACAGAAAATCTCAAAAATTCTCGATATGTGACGCTACTGAATTTTCAATACAAAGATAAAGTTCATTTAATTGTTGTTGATAAAATTTCAATGAATTGATTTCACTGAACACAGACGAAGAAAACTTCAGATAAAATAGTTATTTCGACAGTTTAGATAAAAAACAAATCAAGGACTTTGATTCTTCTTTCAAAACTCATACGTTGCCTGTAGAATGATAGGTAATTATTCTACTACATATCCGGTGCAACCAGAAAACGAACATTGGTTCCTACTTATTGGTAGATTCAAGTAGCATCCAAATCAATCACAGAATATGCACGAACAACTTCGTGATATCATGAAATAGCTATTGAAGTTATTCATCATATAGATTTGAAATATTGAATGAGAGAGAGAGAGAGAGAGAGAGACTAACGTTTATTTTATTTCAAAAACAACAAATCATTTATACATCAATAGTAGACGGGCTGCATTTACAACAATATTTGATAAGATAATGATTGATAGAAATATTAATTAATACAGAACCAAATGTTACAATACAGAAAAAGTCAGCTTAAACTCCATGAACAATTTCTATAGAATGTCAAATAAGATAAAAGAGATATTTTTTAGTTTAAATGAATTCATATTTTACCTTTCTAATATGTATTTCTTCACTTAAACAATAATTATATCATTTCGGCGATAATCATAATACAGAGCATGGAGGGTACGTGTGTACATATTCAGTAGTTTAACATTTTGAATCGATGACAGCGGATGTTTCAACCGATTGGCATCATTCTGAATGAAAAGATATGTCAACGACTTAATAATCGAGTAAAAATCTGTTTGAAAACTATTTTTTGAATTCATTCTCTATTATTTCTTATATCGGTTTTCTGCAAAAGAAAATTCTTTACAAAAATGTTTGAACGTAGTGAAACTAAAATAATTGATTCCTGTTTAAAAATACCTGCAACTTATTCATTGAGAAGTATTTATCAATAATAAAGTTGCGTATCTTTAAAATGATTGCCAATACCCATAGCAAGAAAAAGATTAGGGTAAATACACCAGTACAAACAAAGATAATACCAAAGCCTATATACACATAAGAATGATCGTTTTCCGACCATAAATTTTCTTTCTATAAAAGGAAAAAAAATAACCAAATTAATTATTTCGATTCTTTGCTTACCAATAAACTGATTCCACCTTTAAACATGATGAAACAACTAAGGAAACCAGTAGGAATTACCACGCTGAGCATTACAGTTGAACCATCGCATGATATTAAGCGTTGTTTTCCTATGTTGTTTTCGTTTGCCTTTGAATATGAACAAAAACAATTCACTATTAATCAGCTTGTGAACCGAAGACCTCAGACGAGTCATTTCTCATATACTCCAGTTTATTTCGGAGATATCTGTTCTAAAAGGTTGCACGTCATTAATTTTCGAGTTGCCTTCTGTTGATGTTTACTTCTAAGCATTTTCTCATCAATTGACTAACAGGTGATTTTCGAAGTTCTCGAACTAACTTTTTCTTCCGAAACTTTTCACAAGAAAGTTCACACAATTACTCTCCTCAAATTCATACCATCAAACCATGAACGAAATCAAATTATAACCCATTACTTACAGTACTATTTTTGTCCATCTCAACTACCGTTGCTTCACACTTTCTTACACAAGAAAATATCTGAAAAGGCAAGATTAAGAGGAAACGTTCGAATATTGACTTGATTAAATTCATATATGAAAAAATGGTATTAGAAAACACAAGATCATGGATTTGAACTAAAAATATTTATCAATAAGAAACTGCAATCAATGCTTTTGTCGTATTTTTATGGAAATTTTCAGTTCCATGAAGTAGAATCTTCGCTCACTTGTCAAAAAAGGAACGAAAGAGAAGAGAAAACAAACACACAACAATACAATGTACACAGTATAATATACGACCAATAAAATAAGATAAAACAGAACAGAACCGAGAGCAATTCTAAATAGAGGGCGCTGAATGTGATGTACGTGAAGCTGGAGGAGCAATATTCGCACTTTTCTCGAAATAACTTATCATATTACTTTTTTCCATGTCTCAATCAAGATGGTTATCACAGTCCATTGGTATCTTTTATTTAAAAAAATAAAATGAGAACTCATGTTGATTATTACATTGTCATTGACAGTGCAAAACGTACGTCTTAGAAATAAGTTTTATCAGATAGTTGTTATGTCAAAAATTCATTTCTCGTTGTAGCCACTAGGACTAACATCAAATTGTGCATATGCCCACAACGATTTTTGACTGATATGGAAAGAATCGATCATGCCAAAAAGATTGTTTACTTTTGATGCAAATAATCAATTCATATCGTTTTCCAGTGTTGAAAGCTTTCAAGGAAACAATTGATTTCTCCATTTTTCGAGATGTAGATTTAACTGAACTCGATGGAATACCGATTAATGAAAAACGTCGACGAGAAACTGAAGCTATGCTTTTACAAGGTAAAAACAAAAGACAAAAACATTCGATTTGATCGTTTGTGTGCGTTGTTTTTAAGCGTATGAATACGAAAAATTACAATCAGATAGTGAATTTTTCGAAGATTTTTTCTCTGGTTCAGCACATAATATTCAAAGTGATAATTGTCGATCATCAGGCAAAGATTTTCAATTACCATCCGATTCGAATCTCAATAAGATGTTAAAACACATTCTCTACGATGATCAAAGTTTGAAAATCAAAAAGTCAAATCTTTTCAATCGTCATTTTCTAGAAACATTTTCGTACAATTTCTCATCGAAATCTAAACTAGATAATTGTCATTTACCATCGTTAAATGCCACTCAACTTCTAACCAATCTACTCAAACATCAGTCGAATTCGGTTAAAACAACAACGGATCGTTCGTTGAATAATTGTGTTAACGGCAACATTCGATGGAAATTTAGGATCCGATGATCCATTTCATGATGCTGAACTCGAATCATTGAATGATACGGCGGAATTAAGACATTTGTATTCGGCTATTGGTTCAGCTAATACTGTTCGACGATAAAGTACATCTATATATTTTTTGTTTCATTTTTTTTTTGGATTGTTCAAAGACAATTAATAAATTTATCTGAGAATCGTATCTGGAGCTGCTCAAAAGGTCGTTCTGCTTTTATTTTTTATTCAAAAGACGAAGAATCAACAGTTGTTGTTGGCCGCTCACGAGCGTATTCAATATTGAGATCGAGTCGAACGAATTGACGTTGATAGCCAGGTTTAGGTCCTGCATCGGGCTTATTCAAATCTCGACCGTTAGCTAAATATAAAATATTATCCGTCAAATCATAGATCGCTGCATGAACATCGCCTGTTTTAACGACAGCTGTGATATTTTCAATGGTTGATTCAGGTGTAATTTGTCCGTATTGAGACATGATCTGTTGATACAAACGATATTGATACGATGGACAAAGCCAGTCCATGCCATCGT
>Ga0209922_100784_pt1 | contig 34956 bp, 32 predicted proteins | sample ThiBiot_500_biof_FD_183946 | JGI IMG/M metagenome (GOLD analysis project Ga0209922, IMG submission 183946) | Wastewater bioreactor microbial communities from Cape Town, South Africa - Thiocy_expt_500_biof (SPAdes) | ecosystem: Engineered > Bioreactor > Thiocyanate-remediating > Anaerobic-Aerobic ... | reverse complement strand
ACGCTGCCTTGGCGAATTCCTGCCGCGCCTCGCGGATTGCCGGGAAGTGCTCGAAGGCCCAGTCGACCATGGCAGAGAGCGGCACGAGGAAACTGCGGCCCATCGGCGACAGCTTGTACTCGACGCTGGGCGGGGTGGTCGGGAACACGGTGCGTTCGATCAGCCCGTCGGCCTGCAGGTCGCGCAGCGTCTGGGTCAGCATGCGCTGCGAAATGTCGCTGATCTCGCGCTTCAGTTCGCCGAAGCGGTAGGGACGGTGGGCCAGCGCCGTGATGATCAGCACGCTCCACTTGTCGCCGAGCTGATCGAGCACATTGCGGACCGGGCACTGCGAAGGGTCCGAGTATTCGGCCATCATCTGGGTCAATGGAGCAATGGGGGGAGCAATCGGGCCTGCCGGCATGGGTGGTTCCTTCGGGGTAACCAGGGGCGTTGAAACTGCCGTCTTGCGGCGGCTGAGGTAGTTCCTAATCTATACGTAGTCTCAAAAAGAGACAACCCGTTAGGAGACTCCGCCATGACTACCCCTCCCACCCTGCTCGTCACCGGCGCCAGCGGCCAGCTCGGACGCCTCGTGCTCGATCATCTGCTCGATACCCTCAAGGTCGAGCCCTCCCGCATCATTGCCGCCACCCGCGATCCCGCCAATCTTGATGCCTATGCCGCCCGCGGCATCACGGTCCGGGCCGCCGATTTCGCCAAGCCGGAAACGCTGGCAGCCGCATTCAAGGGCGCCGACCGGTTGCTGCTGATCAGCACGACCTCGGTCGGCACGCGCCTCGTGGAGCATCAGGCGGCGATCGACGCGGCCGTCGCGGCGGGGGTGCAGCACGTGCTCTACACCTCGATCCCCAATCCGGTTGCCCCCGAACTGCTGATCGTTCACGACCATGCCAAAACCGAAGACGCGCTGGCGGCGAGCCGGCTGCCGGGTTGGACGGTGCTGCGCAACAACTGGTATTTCGAGAACCTCAACCACAGCATTCCGCAGCTGCTGCAGTCGGGCCAGTGGTTCAACGCCAGCGGCGATGGCCGCATCGCCTATATCGCGCGCAGCGATCTGGCTCGCGCCGCCGCTACCGCCCTCGCCAATGGCGGCAACGGCAAGTCGGCGCTGACCCTGGGCGGCGCCAAGGCCTATACCGTTCCCGAACTGGCCGCGTTGATCGGCAGCGCGCTCGGCGGCGAGATCGCCGCCATCCCGGTCAGCGTTCCCGATCTCGAACAGGGCATGATCGGCGCGGGTCTTCCGGCGCCGGTCGCGGCAGTGCTGGCCTCAGCCGAAACGCATATCGCCAACGGCCGGCTCGGTGACGTCACCGGCGACTACCAGGCGCTCACCGGCGCCGAGCCGCAGAGCCTCGAGAGCTGGCTGGTAGCCAACAAGGCAGCGCTCGCCAAGGCGGCGTAAGCCGCCGGCTGAGGCTGCCTGCGCGGCCTAGCCGAACACTACCGTCTTCTTGCCGTTCAGCATCACCCGGTTTTCCAGGTGGAGCTTGACCGCCCGGGCCAGCACCCGGCTCTCGACATCGCGCCCGGCGGCCACCAGGTCGTCGGGGCTCAGCGCATGGGTGACCCGCGCGGTTTCCTGCTCGATGATCGGGCCCTCGTCGAGCTCCGGCGTCACGTAATGGGCGGTGGCGCCAATGATCTTGACGCCGCGCTCGTGTGCCTGGTGGTACGGCTTGGCGCCCTTGAAGCTGGGCAGGAACGAGTGGTGGATGTTGATGATCTGCCCGTAGAGCCGGGTGGCGAACTTGTCGCTGAGGATCTGCATGTAGCGAGCCAGCACCACGAGGTCGGCGCCGGTCTCCTTGAACAGGGCGATGACCTGCTCTTCCTGCGCGGCCTTGGTGTCCTTGCCGACCGGCAGCAGGTGGAAGGGTATACCCTCGTAGTCGGCGGTCTTGCGGCTGTCCTCGTGGTTGGAGACGATCGCTACCACCTCGGCATCGAGCCAGCCGACGCGGATCTGGTACAGCAGGTGCAACAAGGTGTGGTCGAACTTACTGACCATCACCAGGATCTTCTTCTTTTTGGCCTCGTCGACCAGCGTGGTGCGCATGCCGAAACGTTCGATCGCCGGCTTCAGGCCGCGTTCCAGCGCATCGCGATCAACCCCGTCGGGCGTGGTGAAGGCCAGCCGCATGAAGAATTGGCCGGTCTCCTTGTCCCAGAACTGGTTGGATTCGGCGATGTTGCAACCGAGGCCCGCCAGTTCCGTGGTCACCGCGGCAACGATCCCCGGCCGATCGGCACAGGAGAGGGTGAGGACGAAATTGGACGACATGTCGGGCTCCGAAAACAAAGTCGCGGAGCGATGCACTTATTAGTGCATAGGGTCAACTGGCTGCGCGACGCAGGGTTTACGACAGCCGGTGCGTGTGGCTCACCCCCACCCTGTCCCTCCCCCGTCCAGGGGGAGGTGACCTGCGCTCACAAACCTTCGTCCCGCAAACACGGTCGGTTCTGAGAGCGTCTCCCTCCCCCTTGCGGGGAGGGGACAGGGGTGGGGGTACTCTTCCCGAGCCAGCCTATCGGCACGCTGATGTGTTACCCGATCATCCACTCATGCTCGGGCGCGTTGTAGAACTTCCACGTCCGCTTCGGCCCGGCCATGACGTTGAGATAGTAGATGTCGTAGCCGGCCACCGCCGCCACCGGGTGATAACCGCGCGGTACCATCACCACGTCGCCGTCCTCGATCAGCATGGTTTCGTCGAGCGAGCGATCGTCGGTGTAGACGCGCTGGAAGCCGAACCCCTGCGGCTTACTAAACCGGTGATAATAGGTCTCCTCGAGAAAACTCTGCCGGGGCAGGTCGTCCTCGTCGTGGCGGTGCGGCGGGTAACTCGAGGTGTGGCCGCCGGGAGTGATCACTTCGACCACCAGCAGCGAATCCGCGGGAGCGGTCTCGGGCAGGATGTTGGTGGGGTAACGGGTATTGGTGCCCGTGCCGCGGGTCAGTTTTTCGACATCGTCTGGGCCGATCACCCGTGGTGGCCGCGCGCCGCGCACACCCGGCGCCGAGCACACGGCGACTTCGAGCGGCGTCAACGCCTCGATCCGCCAGTTGGCGCCGGCGGGCGCATAGACCGAATAGCCAGGGCCCTCGAAGGGGCTCATGCGGCCGCCGACCAGAAAATCCTGATCGTCGATGCTCACCTTGGCGCGGCCCGAGATCAGCACGATGCAGACTTCACGGTCGCCGCCGCCGCCATGCGCCACATCCCCGGCATTGGGCAGCTTGTGCAGGTCGAAGCCGACATAGGTCCAGCCGGCCGATTGCGGCGTGATGTGGTGGACGTGGCCCTGTTCCGCCGCGGGCCTAGCTTTTAGGTTTGGCATCGTCGTGCTTCTTCAGCTCGTTCTCGAAATTGATGAAGAACATCCAGACCGCGTAGCCGAGCGCGCCCAGGGTAATCAGCTGCCAGAAGCCGTCATGGGTGTAGAACCACTCCCAGGCGGCCCAGCCGACGATGATGGCGATCAGGATCACCCGCCGGTACAGCGGCTTGAACCAGGGCAGCGTCAGCAGGCCGGGCTGTTTGTCTTGCTTGTTGTCGTCCGTCACGCCGATCCTCCGAAAGCTCCGAACCTAGAGCGCTTTGGGGAAAAGTTGCGAGACTTTTCTCGGCTCAGCGGTTGGGGAAGCCCTGCGTTTCCACGGTGTAGCCGGCCAGCGTCATTACCCGCATCAGCTCCTGGTGCCCCACCTGGGCCATGCGAAGCGGCGGGTTGGCCCTGGGGTCCTGCTCGGCCTCGACCACGAACCAGCCCTCGTAGCCGTAGTCGGCGAGCTTCTGCACGATCGCGGCGAAATCCAGCGAGCCGTCGCCAGGCACGGTGAAGGCGCCGAGCGCCACCGCATCGAGGAAGCTCTGCCGGCTGCGGTCGAGCCCGTCGACCACGGCGCGGCGGATATCCTTCACATGCACATGGCTGATGCGGGCGTGGTGGTTGTCGATGGCGCGCAGCACGTCGCCGCCGGCAAAGGCCAGGTGCCCGGCATCAAGCAGCAGCGGAATGCCGGGGCCGGAATGGCGCATGAAGGCGTCGAGCTCGGGCTCGGTCTCGACCACGGCGGCCATATGGTGGTGGTAGCTCAAGGGCATGCCCTCTGCGGCGCACCACTCGCCGAACGCGGTCAGCTTTCTGGCATAGGCCTGCATCTCGTCGTCCGAGAGTTTCGGCTTGGTGGCCAGCGGCTTCGTCCGATCGCCCTGGATCGAGCGACCGACCTCGCCATAGACGATGCAAGGGGCATCGACCGCCTTGAACAGCTCGATCATCGGCGCGATGCGCTGCTGGTTGGCGGCCATGTCCTCGTTGACCAGCGTGCCGGAGAACCAGCCGCCGCACAGCGTCACATCCGCGGCCTTGAGGATGGGCAGCATGATGGCGGGATCGTCGGGGAAGCGCCGCCCCTTTTCCATGCCGGTAAAGCCGGCCGAGCGCGACTGGCGCAGGCACTCTTCCAGCGACACATCATCGCTCAGCTCCGGCAGATCGTCGTTCCACCACGCGATGGGGGACATGCCCAGTTTGGCTTTCAGCATTCTCGCTCCAAGATCGGTGCCCGCAACCCCTCACCCGTCTCGCGCTACGCGCGATCCACCCTCTCCCCGACGGGGAGAGGAACAGTGGTGGCTCACCGGCCGTTCGTGTTCTTCTCCCCGTCGGGGAGAAGGTGGCGCGTAGCGCCGGATGAGGGGTTACAGCCGCTGCCCCTTCAGCGCTTCCTCATACTCTTTGCGCGCGGCGTTGACCTGAGGCCGTACCGAAACTTCCGGCACCGCGACATCCCACCAGTGGCCGCCGGCCTCGGTGGAGATCAGCGGGTCGGTGTCGATCACCAGCACGGTGGTACGCTCGACCTTGTCGGCTTCGGCGAGGGCGCTTTCGAGCTCGGCGATCGAGGCGGCCTTGCGCACCCAGGCGCCCATCGCGGCCGCGTGGGCGGCGAAGTCGATCTCGGGCAGGGTTTCGTGGAAGGTGTCCTTCAGCAGGTTGTTGAAGTTGGCGCCGCCGGTCGCCATCTGCAGCCGGTTGATGCAGCCGAAGCCACGGTTGTCGAGCACCACGATGGTCAGCTTCCTGCCCAGCATCACCGAGGTGGCGATCTCGGAGTTCATCATCATGTAGCTGCCGTCGCCGAGCATGACGATGACATCGTCATGCGGCTTGGCGAGCTTCACCCCCAAGCCACCGGCGATCTCGTAGCCCATGGTGGAGTAGCCGTACTCCATGTGGTAGCTGCCCGGCGCACCTGCCGGCCAGAGCTTGTGCAGCTCGCCCGGCAAGCCGCCCGAAGCGCAGACCAGCGTTGCCCCGGAGCCGCGGGCCCGGTGCACCGCGCCGATCACCTGCGCATCCGATGGCAGCGCGTTGGTCGGGTCGGTCACCGCCTTGGCCGAAACCAGCCATCTGGCCTTTGCCGCCCTGGCGGTCGCCTGCCACGCGTCGCTGGCGTGCCAGGGCCCGAGTTTGCCATCGAGCAGGTCGAGCCCGACTTTGGCGTCGGCGATCAGCGGCATGGCGCGATGCTTGTAGGCGTCGAACACCTGCGTGTTCAGCCCGATGATCCTGACATTGTCGGCCTTGAACAGCGCCCACGAGCCGGTGGTGAAGTCCTGCAGGCGCGAGCCGACTGCCAGCACCAGGTCTGCCTGCTCGGCCAGAAGGTTCGAGGCCGACGAGCCGGTGACGCCGACCGAGCCCATGTTCAGAGGGTGATCGTGCGGCAGGCTCGACTTGCCGGCATTGGTTTCCATCACCGGTACGCCGTGGCGCTCGGCAAAGGCGCGCAGCCCTTCGGCCGCCTCGGAGTAGAGCACGCCGCCGCCGGCGATGATGACAGGCTTTTCCGCCGCCCTGATCGCCGCCACCGCCGCATCGAGCTCGTTGGCATCCGGCATCGGCCGGCGCGGCGTCCATACCCGCTCGGCGAAGAAGGCTTCGGGATAGTCATAGGCTTCGGTCTGCACGTCCTGGCAGAGGCTGAGAGTCACCGGGCCGCATTCGGCGGGGTCGGTCAGCACCTGCATGGCGCGGTTAAGTGCGGGGATGATCTGCTCGGGCCGGGTGATACGGTCGAAGTAGCGGCTGACCGGGCGGAACACGTCATTGGCGCTGACCGTGCCGTCACCAAAGCTCTCGACCTGCTGCAGCACGGGATCGGGGGCGCGGTTGGCGAACACGTCGCCGGGCAGCAGCAGCACCGGCAGGCGGTTCACGTGCGCCAGCGCTGCGGCGGTCACCATATTGGTGGCGCCCGGCCCGATCGAGGAGGTGGCGGCCATGAAGCGGCGACGGAAACTCGCCTTGGCGAAGGCGATCGCTGCGTGCGCCATGCCCTGCTCGTTATGGGCGCGATAGGTCGGCAGCTCCTCGCGCACCTGGTAGAGCGCCTCGCCGAAGCCGGCGACATTGCCATGCCCGAAGATGGCGAACACCCCGCCGAAGATCGGCACCGTTTTGCCGTCGACGATGGTCATCTGCCGCGTCATGAATTTTGCCAGCGCCTGCGCCATGGTGAGGCGGATGGTCTTGTTGGTCATTTGCTTTCCTCCTCACGCGCGGTGGCGCGAACCCCTCATCCGGCGCTATGCGCCACCTTCTCCCCGACGGGGAGAAGAACAGAGCGACGACTGTGCAGTCGGTGTTCCTCTCCCCGTCGGGGAGAGGGTGGACCGGCGAAGCCGGGACGGGGGAGGGGTTTGGCCCCCATCAGTCCCCCCAGATCCCGACCAGCGCCGCAAACCGCGAGGCCATGTCGGTAACCGCTTCGTCATCCGTCATGGTGCCAGCAAACCACGCCTTGGCGGCTTCGCCAAATATGGTGCGGCCGACGGCGAAGCCGCGCACGGTGCGCGCTGACTTGGCGATGGCAAAGCCGCGGGCCAGTTCGTCCTGCGGCGCATCGAGGCCGAGCAGCACGACGCCGCGGCAGAACGGGTCGTTGGCTTCGATCACCTCATCGACGGCAGCCCAGGCGGCGGCGCTCGGCTGCGATTCGAGCTTCCACCAATCCGGCTTCAGCCCGGCGGCATAAAGCTGGGCGAGGGCCCGGGCGGTGGTGCTGTCGTCGATCGGCCCGACCTTGGAGGGGATGATCTCGATCAGGATGTCGCGCCCGACCTTGCGGCAGGCGTCGTGGGCGGTCCGCAGCTTGTCGAGTTGGCCGGCATTGATGCCCCTGGGGTCGTCCGGGTGCCAGAAGCACAGCACTTTCAGCGCATGATCCACCGGCCATTCCACCAGCCGGCTGCCGATATCCTGCGAAAACTCGAACTCCAGCGGGATCGAGCCGGGCAGTTCCACCGGCCGGGCGATCCAGAAGCTCTTCGGCACTTCGAACAGGGCGTCGCGGCCCCATTTGTCGTCGAGCAGCATGCCGAAGCCGGGGCGGCCATCGGCCACCCGTGCGGCCGCCTTGACCGCCAGCGCCTTGAAGGCGGGGATGCGGTCGGCCTTGTCGCCGGCAATGTCCTCGATTTGCTTCCGATGATCGATGGCGAAGGCAGTGAGACGCGGCCAGGACTGGCGGCGCGTCGTCGCCCAGTGCAGGTGGTTGAGGTCCTCGTCCTTGCGCAGGGCTTTGAACTTGCTGCCGTGATTGAGGAAGTGGTCGAGCTCGGTCCAGCTCGGATATTCCGGGGCGCAGAGCAGGCGGGAGACGGCGAAGGCGCCGCAGGCATTGGCCCAGGTGGCGCTGGTCTGGTGGCTCTCGCCTTTCAGCCAGCCGCGCAGGAAGCCGCTCATGAAGGCGTCGCCGGCGCCCAGCACGTTGTAGATCTCGATGGGAAAGCCCTGGCCGACAATGCCCTGTTCGAGATCGTCGCCGATCGCCCCGTCATAGACGATGCAGCCCTTGGCGCCGCGCTTCAGCACCACGGTGGCGTCGGTCATGGCGCGGATCGCCTTCAGGGCCTCGAGCAGGTCGCTCTCGCCGGCCGCCACCAGCACCTCTTCCTCGGTGCCGACGATCAGGTCGCAATCCCTCAGCACCGGTCGCATCTTGGCCGAGACATAGTCGGATTTCACATAGCGCTCGAACCCGGCGGCATGGCCGGCAAGGCCCCAGAGGTTGGGCCGATAGTCGATATCGAACACCACTTTGCGGCCCGCCGCCTTGGCGATGCGGATCGCCTTGAGCTGCGCTGCCTCGGCATTGGGGGTGGAAAAATGCGTGCCGGTGACGACGATGGCGCTGGCCGAGCCGATGAACGCCTCGTCGATATCGGCTTCGTCGAGCGCCATGTCAGCGCAGTCGGTGCGAACGAAGATCATCGGCGAGACGCCTTCGGCCTCGACGGCGAGCAACACCAGGGCGGTCAACCGCTGGTCGTCGGTGGCGATGCCTGAAATGTCGACGCCTTCGCGGCTGAGCTGCTCCTTGATGAAGCCGCCCATCTGCTCGGCGCCGACCCGGGTGATCAGCGCCGATTTCAGGCCGAGCCGGGCGGTGCCGACGGCGATATTGGCGGGGAGCCGATATCCTCGAGCCGGCTGCCGATCTGCTGGCCGTAGAGGTCGACCGACGAGCGCCCGATGGTGATGACATCGAGCTTGGCCTCCGGCATGATCTCCCCCGCGTGGTCTGACTGGACAGCTTTCAGCGGCCGTTGTATCCCTCGCGCGAATGAAACGTCAATTCCGAAGTCACTGTTTTCGGAATGAACGTTCCATGACGATCCAACAGGAACAGACGCTCCGCGGAGCGCGCAGCAAGGAGACGATCCCGTGGTCAGGTTTGGCATTCTGGGGGCGGGGCGCATCGGCAAGGTGCACGCGGGGACGATCGCCAATTCCAGCCGGGCCAGCGTCGCCTTTGTCGCGGACGCCATCTCTGACGCCGCCGCATCGCTCGCCGCCTCGGTCGGCGCGAAGGTGGCGGCGATCGACGAGATTCTGAGCTCCGACGTCGACGCCATCCTTATCGCCACGCCCACCGACACGCATGCCGACCTGATCGAGCAGGCGGCGCGGGCCGGCAAGGCGATCCTGTGCGAAAAGCCGGTATCGCTGTCGGTCGAGCGGATCGAAGCCTGCCTGCCGGTGGTGGAGAAGGCCGGCGTGCCGTTGATGATCGGCTTCAACCGCCGGTTCGATCCGAACTTCGCCGCGGTGCAGCAGCGGATCAAGGGCGGCGAGATCGGCGATGTCGAGATCGTCACCATCATCTCGCGCGACCCGGCGCCGCCGCCGGTGAGCTATATCGAGCGCTCGGGCGGGCTCTATCGCGACATGATGATCCACGATTTCGACATGGCGCGGTTCCTCGTCGGCGAGGATTTCGTCTCGGTGCACGCGCTGGGCAGTGCGCTGGTCGATAAGGCCATCGGGGTGGCCGGAGATGTCGATACCGCGGCGGTGCAGATGCAGACCGCTTCGGGCAAGATCGCGGTGATCACCAACTCGCGCCGCGCCAGCTACGGCTACGACCAGCGGGTCGAGGTGCATGGCAGCAGGGGCATGCTGCGCGCCGGCAACGTCCATATGACGACGCTCGAGCGCGCCGACAGCGCCGGGTTCACCCAGGATGTGATCCAGAACTTCTTCATCGACCGCTATGTCGCCGCCTACACCGCCGAGGTGAACAGCTTCATCGACGCGATGGCCAAGGGCAGCACGCCGACCCCGTCAGGGCATGACGGGCTCATGGCGCAGAAGCTGGCGGAAGCGGCGACGAAGAGTTCGCAGACCGGGCAAGCGGTCAGGGTCGGCTGACCCTGGTCGGCTGCCACGCGGGTTATCTGGTGGACGGGCCTGTGGATAGTTTCCGCGCCGCTTGACGGGCGTCTCCGATAGGAGAACATCGGATGGTTAGCGGGCTGCGCACAGGGGGCACAGGCGATGCTGACTGTCCACCTGACCTTGCCTGCGCCGTGGCGTGCCGCATGCCTCGCGATGCTGGTTGCCGTTTCGGGATGCAGCGCCGGCAATGTCGTGACGGTGCGGGAAATGATCGGCGATGCCAGCTATTGGCCGCCCGTCTGCAACAGCGATCCGTGCGTGCTTTCCGGCAATGGCGGGATCACGGATGTGTGGCAGCGCCATGTCGACACCAATCTGGCGCGTGGCCGGCAGTTCGTCGTCAAAGGCGTGTGTGCCAGTGCCTGCGAGATCGCGGCGCGCCGGGCGCATGCCAAGGTGCTTCCCGGCGCCACGCTGATCGTGCACGAACCGCAGCCGGCGGTGATCCTGTAGCGCCGCGGCCAGCATGAGGGGGCTTGGCTTACGCCCCCCAAATCCCTAGTGTCCGGGCCGCTTTCCTTACTTCCATTTGAGTCCTGACATGACCGAGAGTGCCTCCGCCCAGTTTGCCGGCAAGATTGCCGTTGTCACGGGGGCCGCGCAGGGGATCGGCGAGGCGACGGCGCGGCTCCTGGCGCAGCGTGGCGCCGCCGGCCTGGTGCTGGTCGACCGGCAGGCCGACAAGGGCGAAGCGGTGGCGAAATCACTGAACGACGCCGGCACCAAGGCGATTTTCGTTGCGGCGGATCTTGCCGACCCCGCCGCGGTGGCCAAGATCATTCCCGCCGCCGACCAGGCGTTCGGGCGGGTCGACGTGCTCGCCAACATTGCCGGTCTCACCGATCGCGGCACTATTCTCGACACCGATCTCGCGCTCTACGACCGGATGTTCGCCATCAATGTGCGGGCGCCGTTCTTCCTGATGCAGGACGCCATCAAGGTGATGCAGCGCGAAAAGATCGAGGGAACGATCGTCAACATCCTGTCGGTCAACGCCTATATCGGCTCGCCCAATCTCGCCGCCTACAGCGCATCGAAGGGCGCGCTGATGACGCTGACCAAGAACACCGCCAACGCCGTCAACCTGATGCGCATCCGGGTCAACGGCATTATCCTGGGCTGGGCCGATACGCCGGGCGAGCACGTGACGCTCAAGACCTTCCACGACGCGGCGGACGACTGGCTGGAGAAGGCGGAGGCGTCGCGGCCGTTCGGCAAGCTGATCAAGCCCGACGACGTGGCGCGGCTCATCGCCTTCCTCGGCGGCGCGGAATCGGCGCCGATGACCGGCTCCTGCGTCGAGTTCGAGCAGACCGTGGTCGGCGCCGGTGGCGGCGGGCTCGCAACGGGGTATCCGGTCAAGAAGAGCTGAGTGGAACCTGCCCCTCGCGGCCGGACGCCTCGCTTGGCGAGACAGGTGAGGGGCAGGCGCGATCTACTTCTCGCCGCGCCGGCTCGCGACCGCGACGGTCAAGGTCATGGCCAGCGCCATGGTCGCCGCCATCGAGCGGAAACCTTCGAAATCGGCCTCGACGATTTCCAGCCAGGTGTCGGCGGTCGGCGCGATGGGCGAAAAGATCGAGTCGGTGATCGATACCACCTTGGCGTGCCGCGCCTTGGCCGCGTGCACGAGGCTCACCGTCTCGCTGGCATAGGGGGTGAAGCTGATCGCCAGCACCGCATCGCGTGGCGAGATGAAGCCGATCTGCTCGGCCCCCAACCCGGCAATGCCATCGACAAGCAGGTTGCGGATCCCCAGCTTGCCCATGGCGTAGGCCATGTAGCTGGTGATGGGGAACGAGCGGCGGAGGCCGACCAGGTAGATCGTCTCCGCCTTGGCGAGGATCTCGACCGCGGTATCGAGCGCCTCGGGGGCGAGCTTGAGCCTGAGGTCGGCAACCGAGCGCTCGGCGGCATCGGCAAAACCCTGCAGCAGCAGCCCGCTCTTACTGGAGCCGCCATGTTCGCGCAGCTGCTTCAGCCGCTCCTCGTAGCTCGGGACCCGATCGCGCAGCCGGGCGCGAAAGACTTCCTGCAGGTCGGAGAAGCCCTGATAGCCGAGCGCCTGGCTGAAGCGGACGAGGGTCGAGGGCTGCACGCCCGAGCGCTGCGCGACACTGGCGGCAGTGCCGAAGGCGATGTCATCGGGGTTGTCGAGGGCAAAGCTCGCTACCTGGGTCAGGCGGCGCGGCAGTGTCGGGGCGCGGGCGGCGATCAGCGCGCGCAACGCGGGAAAGTCCCGCGGCACGGCGTCGTCCAGCTTGATGTCTCCGTCGTCCATTCCGGCCTCGATATGCGTCTTGCGCCAACATCCCGCGAAGCGGGCAAAATCCAACAGAACCACGGCCGAAGTCCATGACTTCCGCCGGCCCCGGCAGGGTTATCCACGCTCCCGGGTGGGAGGCGTCCGCTTGACGATCTACCCTAGAATGGAATAAACATTCCATCAATAGGCCGTCCGGAACAAGTCGTTCCACCCAGCTGGACCGGGCCGCGGCGGTGGACGACGCCGGTGCGGCTAACCAGCAAGGGGACAGGCGGGCTCTCCTCCAGAGCGACTGGCGCCCGGGGCTCTATCAGGCTCCGGGCGTTTTTCAGAGCGGGCCGACGAGGCCGCGACTAGACTGGCGCGGGGGCTGCCTTTCGACTGTCCGCGATTTCGCTTAGGAGGATCAACAACAATGACCATCGGCGTCGGCCTGATCGGCACGGGGTATATGGGCAAATGCCATGCGCTGGCCTGGAACGGCGTGAAGCCGGTGTTCGGGGACGGGCCGAAGCCCAGGCTGGTGCATCTGGCGGAGGTGTCGCCGGAGCTGGCGGCGCGGCGGGCCGAAGAGTTCGGGTTCGAGAAATCCACCTCGGACTGGCGGGCGCTGATCGCCGACCCGGAGGTCGAGGTGGTGTCGGTGACGACGCCGAACGCCTTCCACGCCGAGATGGCGATCGCGGCGCTCGAAGCCGGCAAGCATGTCTGGTGCGAAAAGCCGATGGCGGTGGGGTTTGCCGAAGCCGAGCGGATGGCCGCCGCAGCCAGCGCCTCGGGCAAGGTCACGGCGCTCGGCTACAACTACATCCAGAACCCGGTGATCCGGCACATCAGGACCCTGCTCGAGGCGGGCGCCATCGGCACCGTGAACCATGTCCGCTTCGAGATGGACGAAGACTTCATGGCCGACCCCGAAGCGCTGTTCTACTGGAAGAGCGAGGCGTCCTCCGGCTATGGCGCGCTCGATGATTTCGGCGTGCACCCGCTGAGCCTGATGCAGTTCCTGTTCGGTGGGGTGACGCGAGTGATGGCGCAGCTCGCCATGCCCTATGCCGATCGACCGAGCCGGGATGGCGGGCGGCGCGCGGTGGAGACCTGGGATATCGCCTCGGTGCTGCTGGAGCTCAGGAACGGCGCGTCCGGGATGATGGCGCTCGACCGGTCGGCCTGGGGGCGGAAGGGGCGGATCGCCATGCAGGTGTTCGGTTCGAAGGGCACGATTGCCTACGACCAGGAACGGATGAACGAGTTCCAGCTGTTCGAGGCGAGCGCGCCGGCGGCCGAGCAGGGGTTTCGCACCATCCTGACCGCGCCGGTGCATGCGCCCTATGACCGGTTCATTCCGGCGCCGGGGCATGGGCTGGGGTTCAATGAGCTCAAGATCATCGAGTGCCACGAACTGCTGAAGGCGATCGGCGGCGATGCCGCGGCGCAGATCGTCGGGTTCGACAAGGGGCTCGAGATCGAGCGGGCGGTGCATGCGATGGCGCAGTCGCATCGCGAGGCGCGCTGGGTGGCGGTGTAACCGGGGGCGGAACGTCCGACCGCGGGATCGAGTCCCCGGGGCCGCAGTCACGGCGGCCCCGGGAGCCTGAGGGCGTGCAGCGGCCTCAGGCGGTGGCGAGGGTCGGGGTGCGGTTGCGGCTTTCGACCCAGTAGATGAAGACCGAGGCGGCGACGATCAGGCCGGCACCGGGCCAGAACCAGACCGAGGGCACCTGGCCGAGCGCGACCCAGCCGACGAGGGCGCTGAGCGGCACCTTGAGGTCGGCGAAGGGCTGCAGGTAGGTGGCGTCAGCGGCCTTGTAGGCGAAAGCCATCAGGTACTGCGCGACGCCGGTCAGCACGCCGAGCAGCAACAGCAGCCACAGGCCGGTGCCGCTCGGCAGGGCGAATGGGAAACCGGTGGCGAGGCCGGCCGGCACCACGGCAGGCGCCAGCCAGCCGAGCGCATTGACCACCAGGAGGATCAACAGGTGGTTGGGGGTGACGAGCACCAGCAGCGAGATGGTCAGCGTCTCGGGGCTCTCGCCCTTGAGCGTCAGGTACTTGGTCAAGACGTCCGTGGTGGCCCAGAGCGCCGCGGCGGCGATCGGGATCAGGGTGTGCCAGCCGAGGCCCTCGCTGCCGACTCCGGAGACGATGATGGCGCCGGCAAAGCCGACCAGCGCTGCGACGAGACGGGCAGCGGAGGGGCGCTCGCCGAGGAACAGGGTGGAGCCGAGGATAATGAACAGCGGACCGGCGGCCAGCAGCGTCACCATCTGCCAGATCGGTACGCCGGAGGCGAAGCCGTAGACGAAGACATGCGCGCCGAGCGCGGAGACGAAGGCGCGGACTTCGTGCGCCAGCTTGTGGCTGGTGCGCAGCTTGTCGATGCCGATGCGCAGGATCAGCGGCAGGCTGAGCACCCCGGCGATCAGGTATTGCCAGAACACCATGCCGGTCGAAGCCATGCCGAAGCCGCCATATTCGAGCGGGGTCGGCAGCACCGATTGCAGCACATTGGAGCCGGCAAAGGCGAAGGCGGCAACCAGCATGAAGGTGGCGCCGGCAGTGGCGGCAGAAGACTTGGCAGTCGAGGAAACCTGGCTCATCAAACGATCCTTTCCGTAGCCTGTTTCCTCAGGGTTACGGGGAATCGCGATGGGGAACGACGACGCGGAAACCCTCGACAATGAGGGGCCGCGCCGGCAGAGCCAGCGTAAATCCCGTTCTCTTTCATCCGGACTATACCGTCGGCTCCGGAGTCACACCGGATCTGCTGACCCCTGTGGCTTGAGTGGTCGCTCGGTCGAACCGGAAAAGTATGCAACTTTTCCTGACCAAGCTCCGCTTGCCACAAGGCGCTCGCGGGCTTTGGGCGTTCGCCCATCTACCGCCGGTGGGGAATTGCACCCCGCCCTGAGAACTCGCCGGCCGATTGCTCGACCGACAGAGGCTCACATAGACCTGCGCGCCCGCGGGTGCAAGCAGGCACAAGGACGAAACCGGGATAGCGCCAGCGGGCTCAGGCCCGCTTCTGCTTGCCGCCGCGCAGGCCGATGATCGTGGCGGCGACGACGCCGAGGGCGACGACGCCGATGATGATGGTGGCGAGCGCGTTGACGTCGGGCGAAACACCCAGCTTGATCTTACTGAAGATCACCATGGGCAGGGTGGACGAGCCCGGGCCGGAGACGAAGCTGGCGATCACCAGATCGTCGAGCGACAGGGTGAAGCCGAGCAGCCAGCCCGAGATCAGGGCCGGGGCGATGATCGGCAGGGTGACATCGAAGAACACCCGGAACGGGGTGGCGCCAAGGTCCATCGCCGCCTCCTCGAGGCTGAGGTCGAGGTCGGAGAGGCGCGACTGCACCACCACGGTGATATAGGCCATGCAGAAGGTGGTGTGGGCGATGATGATGGTGACGATGCCGCGGCCGGCGGGCCAGCCGAGCGTCGATTCCATGGCGACGAACAGCAGCAGCAGGGCGAGGCCGGTGATCACGTCGGGCATCACCAGCGGCGCCGAGACAGCGCCGGCCAGCACGGTGCGGCCGCGGAAGCGCTTGAAGCGCACCAGCGCCACGGCGCACAGCGTCCCCAGGACCAGGGCGAAGCTGGCGGAAAAGAAGGCGATCCTCAGGCTCAGCCAGGCGGCGCCCAGCATCTGCTGTTCACCATACCACTTGGTGGAAAACCCCGACCACACCGTCACCAGGCGGCTCTCGTTGAACGAGAACACCACCAGCGAAATGATCGGCAGATAGAGGAAGGCAAAGCCGAGGGTTGCCGCAATGGGGAGGAACCAGCCGCGCCGCATCTACCGGTCCTTCTCGACCACGGCATCCTGCGCCTTCTGCAGCAACAGGATGGGAATGACGACGACGACCAGCATGGCGACCGCGACCGCGGCGGCCCGTGGCCAGTTGGTGGCGCCGAAGAACTCGTCCCACAGCACGCGGCCGATCATCAGCGTCTGCGGCCCGCCGAGCAGCGAGGGGATGACGAACTCGCCGATTGCCGGAATGAACACCAGCATGGAGCCGGCAATGATGCCGGGCAGCGACAGCGGCAGGGTGACCGACAGGAAGGTCTGCCAGGGGCGCGAGCCGAGATCGGCCGAAGCCTCGAGCAGCGAGGTGTCGAGCTTCACCAGCGTGGTGTAGAGCGGCAGGATCATGAAGGGCAGGTAGGTGTAGACGATGCCGACATAGACGGCGAAATCGGTCTGCATCATCACCAGCGGCTCGATGCCGAACACCGCCAGCACCTGGTTGATCACGCCGTTGCCGCGCATGAAGCCCGAGAGGGCGTAGACGCGCAGGAGGAACGAGGTCCAGAACGGCAGGATCACCAGCATCAACAGGATATTGCGCCATTTGTCGGGGGCGCGGGCGATGGCATAGGCCATCGGGTAGCCGATGAAGAGGGTGATCACCGTGGCGATCCCGGCGATGCGGATCGAGCTCAGATAGGCCGCGACATAGAGCGGATCGGTGAAGAGCTTGAGGTAGTTGGACAGATGCAGGGTCAGCTGCACCGTGCCGCCTTCGGTGGTCAGCAGCGGCGAGTAAGGCGGGCGGCCGAACTGCTTGGTGGCCAGCGAAATGCCGAACACCACGAAGAGCGGGATGATGAAGAAGACGGTCAGCCAGAGAGCCGGCGCGGCGATCACCAGGGTGCGGCCGGAAATCCCGACATCGCGCAGCCGGCGCTCCAGCCCGCTCCAGGGGCGGAGGCGGCGCGGCGGCGGCAACTGGTTGCCGGTGAGGGTCATACCGTCAGCACCGAACCGGAGCTCGGGCCCCAGGTGACATAGACCTGTTCTTCCCAGGTGATGGCGTCGGGGTTGCCGCGCATGGTGTTGGTCTGGCTGACGCGGATGCGTTTGCCGCTTTCGAGCAGCACCTGATAGACGCTCATGTCGCCCAGGTAACCGATCTCCTCGACCACGCCGCGGGTGACGTTGGCGTCGTTCAGCGCCTCGGGCTTGTCGCGGCTCAGTTCCATCTTCTCGGGGCGGATGGCCCACCACAGGATCTGGTCGGGGGCGCAGTCGACGCCGTGGCCGACATAGATGTCGCAGCCCAGTTCGGGCGAACGGATGCGCACATGGTCCGGCTCGTCCTCGGTGACGATGCCCTCGACCATGTTGGCCGAGCCGATGAAGCTGGCGACAAAGCGCGAATTGGGAAATTCGTAGATGTCGTGCGGCTCGCCGATCATGGCGATCTCGCCCTGGTTCATCACCCCGATGCGGGTGGCAAGAGTCATCGCCTCTTCCTGGTCGTGGGTAACGACGATGAAGGTGACGCCGAGCGATTCCTGGATCTTGACCAGCTCGAACTGGGTTTCCTCGCGCAGCTTCTTGTCGAGTGCGCCGAGCGGTTCGTCGAGCAGCAGCAGCTTGGGACGCTTGGCCAGCGAACGGGCAAGGGCGACGCGCTGGCGCTGGCCGCCCGACAGCTGGTGCGGGCGACGTCGGCCATAGTCCTGCAGCTTGACTAGGCTCAGCAGTTCGGCGACGCGGTCGGCGATCTCGCCGCGCGGCATGTTATCGCGCTTCAGGCCGTAGGCGATGTTCTGCTCGACATTCATATGCGGGAACAGCGCATAGGACTGGAACATCATGTTGACCGGCCGGTGGTAGGGCGGCACCTCGGTCATGTCCTGGCCGTCGATCTCGATGGTGCCCGAGGTCGGCTGCTCGAAGCCGGCGAGCATGCGCAGCAGCGTCGACTTGCCGGAGCCAGAGCCGCCGAGCAGGCAGAACAGCTCCGACTTGTAGATGTCGAGCGACACCTCGTGCACAGCCGAGACGTCGCCAAATTTCTTGGAGACATTGCGGATGCGCACAAACGGCTTGGCCGACGGATCGCGCCAGGGGCGCGTGTCGATGGCGAGCTGCGGCTTCTTGGCCATTCGGCACCTGGAAAAAGACTGAAGGGGGCAGTGTCGCACTGCCCCCTGAGAGGAGATTACAGACCGGTTTTGATGCGGGTCCAGGTCCGGGTCAAGACTTCTTCGAACTCAGGCGAATGCGCCTTCATCACGAAGGCCTTGGCGATGGTCTCGGCCGGCGGGTAGATGCCCGGATTCGACTTCACGTCCTCGTTCACGAACTCCAGCGCCGGCACGTTCGGGTTGGCGTAGAACACGTAGTTGGTGATCGCCGCCACGACCTTGGGCTCGAGGATGTAGTTGATGAACTTCAGGGCATTATCCGGATGCGGAGCGTCGACCGGAATGGCGAGGAAGTCGAACAGCGTCGCAGCGCCTTCCTTGGGGATCAGATAAGTGATCTCGTTGCCCTGGGCGGCCTGCTTGGCGGCATCGGCGGCGATGAAGATGTCGCCCGAGTAGCCGAGCGCCAGGCAGATTTCGCCATTGCCCAGGTCGTCGATGTACTGACTGGAGTGGAAGTAGCGGATCGACGGCTTGATGCTGGTCATCAGCGCCTCCGCCTTGGCGAGGTCTTCCTCGTTCTCGGAGTTCGGATCGAGGCCGAGATAGTGCAGCGCGATGCCCATTACTTCGGACGGACTGTCGAGCACGGCGACGCCGCAATCCTTGAGCTTGGCGACGACTTCGGGCTTGAACAACAGGTCCCAGCTGTCGAGCGGAGCCGCGTCACCGAGCGCCGCCTTCACCTTGGCGACGTTGTAACCGAGCCCGATGGTGTTGATCATGTAGGGCACGCCATGGGCGTTGTCCGGATCCTGCGAGGCGGCGGTCGCCATGACGGCGGGGTCGAGATTGCCGAGGTTTGTCAGCTTCGACTTGTCGAGCGGCAGGATCAGGCCGGCCTTGATCTGGCGCTCGAGGAAGCTGCCTGAGGGCACGACGATGTCGTAGCCGGAATTGCCGGCGAGCAGCTTGGCATCGACGATCTCGTTATTGTCGTAGACGTCGTAGTTCACCTTGATGCCGGTCTCGGCTTCGAAATTGGCGATGGTGTCTTCGGCGATGTAGTCGGACCAGTTGTAGACGTTGACGACCTTCTCCTGGGCCAGGGCCGGCGCTGCCAGCAGCAGCGTCCCCAGGGCGATCAGCATCGGCTTATGCATTTGTTGTTATCTCCTTGCAGTCCCACGCCGCGGGTGGCCGACGGCGCATGATGGATGGCCGGACGCCCGAGAAGGCGCCGGTTGGCGGATGCCCGACAAATGGTCGGACGAAATGAGGTGGTGCGGCTGGCGACGGCTGCTGAACGTGAGATGTCGGTGAGCAGGTGCGCGGGAGGGTAGGCCAAGCAGCGCGGGCGTCGCGCCGGGAAAACTCGGGTTCGCAATGTGCCCGGATCCGGGCGCCCATCGATCCGGCGGAGGCTCCGGATCAACAATAACCGTAAGCAGTGACGTGACCCCTAGCGACGTGCCTTCCAGCCGGCCGAAACCTAGTGGGAAATCCGACAGCGGGCAAGGGTTTTGGGACTGCGGCGACGGCGCGCAAAAGGCGGCGACGCGGGGATGCGACGCCCCGCCACAGGCGCCTGGCGCGACAGCAAAGCCGGGGAGTTGAACTCGGGCCGTTTTCGGTTCAAGTGAGGGCAAACATCGTACCGAAAGGCGCTCCTGTGAGCCTCAAGAAGCATCTGTCCATCTCGCCGGCCGTGAAGAAGGCGCTCGACGCCGGGCAGCCGGTGGTGGCGCTCGAATCCACCATCATCACGCATGGCATGCCGTACCCGCAGAATCTGGAGATGGCGCGGAACGTCGAGGCGGTGATCGAAAAGCACGGCGCGGTGCCGGCAACGATCGCCATCATGGACGGCAAGTTCAAGGTCGGCGTCACCGCCAAGGATCTCGAGCGGCTGGCGCAGACCGGCGGCAAGGCCGCCAAGGCGTCGCGTCGCGACGTGGCGGCGCTGCTGGCATCGGGCGAAGTGGCGGGCACCACCGTGGCGACGACGATGATGGCGGCGGAAGCCGCGGGCATCCAGGTATTCGCCACCGGCGGCATCGGCGGCGTGCATCGCGGCGCCGAGACCACCTTCGATATCTCGGCCGATCTCGACGAGCTCGGCCGCACCCAGGTGGCGGTGGTATGCGCCGGGGCCAAGTCGATCCTCGATATTCCCAAGACTCTCGAAGTGCTGGAAAGCAAGGGCGTGCCGGTGCTGGGCTTCCAGACTGCGGATTTCCCGGCGTTCTGGGCCCGCCAGTCGGGCGGCAAGGTCGACCATCGGGTGGAAAGCGGCAAGGACGCGGCCAAGGTGATCGCGCTGCAGTTCGCGCTCGGCCTGGGCGGCGTACTGGTCGCCAACCCGATCCCCGAAAGCGCGGCGCTCGACAAGGATATGATCGAGGGTCGGATCAACGAGGCGATCAAGGGCGCCGAGAAGGAGGGGGTGAGCCGCAAGGACCTGACGCCGTTCCTGTTGAAGCGCATCTTCGAGCTGACCGACGGCAAGAGCCTCGTCGCCAATATTGCGCTGGTCGAAAACAACGCGCGGGTGGCGTCCGAGATCGCGGTGGCGCTGGCGAAACTCAATAAATGAGCGACAGCGCCGGCCGGGTCATCGTCATCGGCGATGTGATGACCGACGTCATCGTGCTCCCCGAAGGGCCGCTGGTGCGCGGCTCGGACCGGCGCGCCCAGATTACCCAGCGTCCGGGCGGCTCGGGCGCCAACCAGGCGGTGTGGCTGGGTTCGATGGGTACCCCGGTCAGCTTCGTTGCCCGCGTCGGGGCGCGCGACAAACCGCATCTCGAGGCCTATCTGCGCGGCTTCCACGTCGACCCGGTGCTGATCGCCGACCCCCTGAAGCCGTCGGGCATTCTGGTCATCATCGTCGATCCTAACGGGGAGCGGAGCTTTCTCACCGATAGGGGGGCAAACCTCGATCTCCAGCATTCCGATATGCCGGTCTGGCTGCTCGAGGAGACCCGCTACGTGCTGGTGTCGGGCTATTCGCTGTTCGCGGAAAAGCCTCGTCATGCGGCGCGCTGGATGGCCGGCGAAGCGCAGTCGCGCGGCATTGCGGTGGGGGTGGATGCCGCCTCGGTCGGTTTCGTCGAGGAAGTCGGGGCCGACAGGTTCCTCGAGTGGACCAGAGGATTCTCCACGCTGTTCGCCAATGCCGACGAGGCGGTCGCCTTGTCGGGCAGCACCGATCTCGAGACGCAGATGCGAGTGCTCGGAGGGAACTACCGGCAAGTGGTGGTCAAGCTCGGGGCCGGCGGCGCAGCGGTGGGCGATGCGGTAGGCGTCAAGCTGAAGCTGCCGGCGCCGGTGGTCAACGTGGTCGATACCACCGGGGCAGGCGACGCATTCGCCGCGGCGTTCGTTTCGGCGGAACTGAGGGGCGTCGACCTCGAGACCAGCTTGCGGCGGGGGATCGAGGCAGGGTCGGCGGCGGTGACCAAGGTGGGCGGGCAGCCGGACTAGGGCTACCTCGTCGGATCGGCGCGGGCCCCTCGGCTACTCCACTTCCATTCCGCACCAATCCAGCGGCTCCGGCACATATTTCCCCCGCGTGCCTTCGATGTCGCCGAGTTCGGCGATCAGGTGGGAGCGCACATCGTCCACGGTGGCGTGCGGGGCGGTGAGGCCGCAGCCGCGAGCGAGCTGGTATTTGTCGTTGTCGATCGGCGCCACCGGCTGGCCTGCCTCGGTGATGCGTTTCAGCAGCCGCAACAGGTGGCCGTCGGGGGCGAAATACAGCCGGCCCTCGCGGGTGATGGCGGGGCCCGTCGCGCCGGCGGCCATATTGGGTGAGACCATCTCGGAATAGATGAAGGCAAGGCTGCCGTCGGGGCGGAAGCAGGAGGTGTCGGTCTGGGTGGCGATGGCGTCGATCAGCCAGGTCTGCACCAGCACCGAGGCAGCGCTGTCGCCACCATCGTGGAACTCGAAATGGTCGGCATAGCCGCCGTCGAAATTCCGGCGCCAGCCGGTCCAGTCGTCGGGCGCGGCATCGAGCAGCTTCGAACACGCATCCCAGGCAGCGCGAACTTCGTCGATCTGCGGTTCGGCGGCATGCGCCATGGGGACGAGCAGCAGGCTGAGGGCCAGGAGCAATCGGCGCATCGGGGTCTCCGTTCCCCTCGACGCTAACCCATCACTCCTCGCGCAGGAAGCTCGCCGGCCGGGTGGAGAGCGCCGACCAGGTGGTGAGCATGCCGACGACAATGGCGAGGGCAATGGTGCCGATGGCGACCCAGACGAGCAAAGCCGCATCGGCCCAGAAGTCGATCTCCAGCACGAACTCGACGAAGGCCCAGGTGCCGACCAGACCGAGCAGCGCCGCCAACACCGCGGCGAGAAGGCCGAGCAAGCCATACTCGACCAGGTAGGCGCGCACCACGTCGCCGCGCGTCGCTCCCAGCACCTTCATCACCACCGCGTCGGACTCACGCTGCTTGCGGCCGGCCGCCATGGCGCCGGCGAGCACCAGCACGCCGCTGACCACCGCGAGGCCGCCGATCACCTCGACCGCCGTGGTGACGTTGGCGAGGATGGCGGCAAAGGTCTCGAGCGCTTCGCCCACCGGCAGGAACAGCAGGTCGGGGAACTGGGCGACCAGACGCTGCTGCACGGCGGTCTCGTCGCCCGGCACGGCCTTGAGCAGGCCAAGATAGCTCAGCGGGAAATCCGACAGGGCGTTGGGCGACAGCACGAAGCCGAAATTCACGCTGCCCGAGCGCCAGGCGTAATCGCGGAAGCTGCCGATCTTCACCTTCACCTCTTCGCCGAAGATGCGGAAGGTCAGGATGTCACCCAGCTTCAGCCCGAGCGGCTCCTTGAGCCGCTGGAACACCGAAACCTCCGGCGGGCCGATGAAGTTGGGCGGCCACCAGCTGCCTTCGGTGACGGTGGATTGATCGGGCAGGGTGTCGGAGGCAGAGAGCGGAATATCGCCTTCGAGCACGAAGGCGAACTCGGACGGCGGCTTGCGGTTGAGCTCGGCGATCGGGGTGTCGTTGATCGCCTCGATCGAACCGGTGACCATGGGCAGCGAGGCGAAGCTCTCGACCGATTTGTCGCCGACCGAGAACTGCTTGAGCGCTTCCACCTCGTCGTCGAACAGATCCATGAAGACGAAGCTGGGGGCGTTGGGGATCGACTCGCGGGCCAGCTGATGGCGCAGGTTTCCATCGATCAGGGCGATCAGCAGCAGCAAAGCGAGGCCAAGCCCGAGCGACAGGATGACCACCGGCGCCGGCGCGCCCGGGCGCCAGATCGACTTGATGGCATTGCGGAGCGCGGCGTTGCGGAGCGGCGGCACCAGTTTCAGGCCGCGCTGCAGCAGCCAGGCGGCGCCGCGGAGCACGATGAAGGCGCCGAGGATGCCGATGGCGTACCACAGCACCAGCAGCGGGCGGCCGGTGGTGAAGGCCGCCAGAGCGTAGATACCGGCCGCAGCGGCGCCGAGCGGCAGCCACAGCCCCGGCTTCAGCAGGTCGCGCCAATCGAGCCCGCCTTCGATGGCCGAGCCGGCGGAGCGGAACAGCAATGCGGGCTTCAGTTTCTCGGCGCGACGCAGCGGCAGGTAACCAAAGGCGAAACCGGTGAGGGCGCCGAAACCGGCAGCGGTCCACAGTGTCACGAGATCGACCACCGGCGGCAGCGCGAGGCCGAGCAGGCCGCCAAGGATGGGCAGCATCACCATGGTGAGGAGCGTGCCGAGCAGCAGGCCCAGGACGATGCCGGTGAAGGTCAGCAGCATCACCTGGGTGAGGAAATGCACCAGGATGCGCGCGCCGGTGGCGCCCAGCGCCTTCATGGTGGCGATGGAGCGCTGGCGCTCGGTGACATAGGCGGAAATCGCGTTGGACACCCCAAGCCCGCCCACCAGCAGCGAAGAGAGCCCCACGATGGTGAGGAAGCGGGCGAACATGTCGAAGAAGCGCGACAGGTCGGCGGTGGCGTCCTTGGGGCCGGTGACTTTCCATCCGGCCTTGGGGAAGCTGGTCTCGATCGACTGCATGGCGGCATCGGGATCGGTGCCATCGAGCAGGATCTTGTAGCGGTAGCTGGCGAGGACGCCGGGGGCGAGGATGCCGGTGGCATTGAGCGCGTCGACCGACATCAGCACCGGCAAGCCGAACTGCAACCCGGCAGTGATGCGGTCGGGTTCGGTGCCGATGACGCCGGCGAGGGTGAAACTGGCGCCGCTGATGGTGACCTTGTCGCCGAGCTTCAGGCCCAGCCGGTCGAGCAGCAACTGATCGGCGACGAGGCCGAAGCTGCCATCGCCTCGGGGCGCGAGGAGTTCGGGCAGCGGGGTGTCTGCATCCTTGACGGTCACGCTGCCGATCAGCGGGTAATTGGCGTCGACGGCGCGGATGGCGAGGAAGCTGGAGGCCTCGCCTGCATCGGCGCGCCCCATCACCTCGATGACTTCGCCCAGCTTGCCCAGCCGCTCGAAGGCCTGCCGCTCCTCGGCGTTGGCGGCGCGATAGGAGAGCTGTGCCTCGATATCGCCGCCCAGCAGGGTGCGGGCGTCGCTGAGCAGCGCCGATTGCAGCGCGGCGCCGACCGAGCCGACCACGGTGATGGTGCCGACGCCGAGCGCCAGGCAGGCGAGAAGGATGGTGAAGCGGCGGAGGTCGCCGCGCAGGTCCTTCAGCGCGACCCGCAGCCAGCCGCGCAGGGTCGCGGCAGCGGCACTCACGCCGGCACCCGCTCGCTGAGTCGGCCTTCGTTCATGCGCAGCTGTCGGTCGGCCTTGGCGGCAAGCGTGGGGTCGTGCGTGATCAGCAGGATGGCCGTGCCGCGCTCGCGGGCGATGCCGAACATCAGCTCGATGACGTGGGCGCCGGTTTCCTGGTCGAGATTGCCGGTCGGTTCGTCCGCCAGCAGCAGTTTTGGCTGGCCGACGATGGCGCGAGCGAGGCCGACGCGCTGCTGCTCACCGCCGGAAAGAGCGCTCGGCAGGTGGGTGAGGCGGCCGGCGAGGCCGACATCGCCCAGCGCAGCAGCGGCGCGGCTCTGGATCTCGGACCAGGGGAGTGACGGTTCGGCGATCTCGAGGGTGAGGGCGACGTTCTCGAGCGCCGTCAGCGACGGAACGAGATGGAAGTTCTGGAACAGGATGCCGAGCGCGTTGCGCCGAAAGATGGCGAGCTGGTCCTCATTGAGCCCGGCAATGTCGGTGCCGGCGACACTGATCGCGCCGGAGCTTGCCTGTTCGAGGCCCGAGAGCACCATCAGCAGCGAGGTCTTGCCACTGCCGGACGGGCCGACGATCGCCGTCACCTCGCCGGGGGCGAGGCTGAGATCGACATCGCGGAGGATGTGCAGCGACGCGCCGCCGTTTTTCAGATGCAGATTGACGCCTTTGGCGTCGACGACGGGAGCGGGCATGGGCTGGCCGAGTTTCGCTGCTATTCAGAGCACATAGTGTGCCGCCGCTGCCGTTCAATGGAAAGGCCTGGCAAGGACTAACCCATGGCGCGGCTTTCGGGTTCCGGCGGTGCCGCAGCCGTGACGGAAGGTGAACGAGGGTGCGGCGGGGCGCAGCTGCACCCTCGCCGGGATGAGGTCAGGATCGGACACTCTAGTACTCGGTCATCGCGAGGAGGAACCACGCGGCGTGCGGCAACCATTGCTCGCTCCAGCGCCAGGACTGGAACGGGTCCTCGGTCTCGCAGAAGCCGATATCGCTCTCGTCCGAGAGCGATGAGGTGATGCCGTTGCAGATGCCGCCATCGGCATTGGGGAACTTGGCCGGCCCATAGATCGCCCAGTTGCTGCCGAAGCCCTGCAACATGCACGCGTGGTAGGGGTTGAGACCGAGTATCCAGTCCAGCGCCCGCTGCGACTGCACGCGTGCAAGTTCGGCCGTCTCGGCGTCGACATGCGGCATGGCGCGGCGCAGTGCATAGGCGAGGCTGCCGAGCCGGGCGTTCTCGCCCTGCCACCAGTAGCCGCTGTCATTGCCGTGCGGGTAGAAGAACTGGGTGGCGATCGTGCCGTCGCTCCGCTTCACCAACTGGCGCGGATAGGCGAAGGGATTTTCCACCTCGGCAGTGATGGCGGTGAGGTGGCGGACCACCTTGCCGAGCGCGGCGGCGACCCGGGTCCGATCGGCCTCGGGAGCGATGACGAGGTAATCCACCAAAGCGGCGATCGGCAGGCCCTCGTCGGAGGCGTGGAAGAACGGCCGGGTGCCGTTATCGGCGCGCCACCAGCCGTCATAGCCATGGCCGCTGGTCAACCGGTCGATGAGCCGCGCGGCGCGTTCGCCGGCTTTCGCCAGATATTCGGGCTTATGGGTCGAGCGGCTGAGCTCGGTGGCGGCGAGCAGCGCGCAGTAATCGTCGATGATGTTTTCCTTGCCGTCGTCGAGGTACTCGCGGTTGTGCACTTCGAGGTGGGCAAAGGCGCGCTCGGCGGTCGCCAGGTACTCAGCGGCGGTGAACTCACCGTCCTGCTTCAGCCGGGCGGCGCGGGCGAGGGCGGCGATGGCCATGCCGCCGCCCTGGCGATAGCCGGCTTCCCAGGTGTCGTGCTTATGCCCCTGCTGGGTCGAATAGGAGCAGATCTCGCGCTGCGCCGTGTCGCCCGACCAGCGGTCGAACACGGTCATGTAGAACATGCCCTGGGGGTCGCACATGCGCACCAGGAAATCGGCGCCCCACAGCGCTTCGGCGCGGAAGGCGGCGTGCAGGTTCGCATCGATGTGCGGGCAGACGGCGGCCTTACTGAGCGACCAGACCACCAGCGGGGTCTGCTGCGGGTTCATGAAATTGGCGTAGCTGAGGTGGCTCAGATATTTCGACACATCGCCCGAGGCGTCGTACCAGCCGCCATGCACGTCGGCAGGGGTGTCGCGCTTGCTGCCGATGAACGGCACGGCGCGGTCGGCGCCCAGATAGGGTTCCTGGGTCCGCTGGCTGTGAAAATAACCGAGCAGCGCAGCGGGAAAGCGCTCTGCATAAAGTTTCCCGGCGATCTCGAATGGCGCGGAGACGAGCCGGGCGCCGCCGGCATCGACAGCCTCCAGAACGAAGCGGCCCGTGCCGGTGAAGCCGGTGAACTCGGCGCTCTGCCAGCGCTGGGTCTTCCAGCTGTCGACGCCGGCAGCGCGTCCGGGCGTCGTCTCGAAGACTACTGCGCCCGTGGCAGCGTCGCGCAGGCGGAGCATGGTGAAATCGGGACCATCACCAAGGGCCAGCACGGCGAATTTCGGGCCCAGGGTCTCGTAGCCGACCTGGTTGGTGGCGATGGCGCGGCTCGAAAACAGCGCGGGATACTGGGCGTTGATCGCCAGGAGCTGGTTCATTTGGAGGTCCGGAGAGAGAAGGTGGCAACTCAGAGGTGGTGGCAGCGGGCGGTGTGGCCGTCGCCGACCAGGGTGGGGTCGGGCATGATCTCGCGGCAGATATCGGTGGCGCGCGGGCAGCGCGGGGCAAACGGACAGCCACGGCTTTCGGCGGTCCAGAGCGGGATGTCCGCGGCACGGCGCACCGCTGCGCCGGTGATCTTGTTCTTCGGGTTGGGCACCGCGGCGATGAGCAACTGGGTGTAGGGGTGCCGCGGCTGATCGGTGATCGCCTGGCTCGGGCCCTGCTCGACCAGATGACCGGCATACATCACCGCGGTCTCCTCGGCGAAATAGCGGGCAGTGGCGATGTCGTGGGTGATGTAGAGCGCAGCGAGGTTCTTCTCGCGCTTCAGGTCCTCGAGCAGGTTGAGAATCCCCAGCCGAACCGAGACGTCGAGCATCGAGGTCGGCTCGTCGGCCAGCAACACGGTGGGGTTCACCGACAGGGCGCGGGCGATGGCAACGCGCTGGCGCTGGCCGCCCGACAGTTCATGCGGCCGCCGCTTCAGGAACTCGGCCGCGGGCACGAGGCCGACCTGGGCAAGCAGCGCCTCGCTTTCGGCCCGCACCTCGGCACCGTTCAACCCGGGGCGGTGGAGGCGGAGCGGCCGCTCGAGGATATAGCCGATGGTCTGGGTCGGGTTCAGCGAGCCGAACGGATCCTGGAAGATCATCTGCACCTGGGCGCGGTAGTCGGTGAGCGCCTTGCCGGTGAGCGTCGCCACGTCGGTGCCGCGGAAGCTGATCTCGCCGGAGGCCGGCTCGTAGACCCGCGCCAGCATGCGGGCGCAGGTGGATTTGCCCGAGCCGGATTCCCCGACCAGGGCCAAAGCGCGACCGGGGGTGAGCTTGAGTGAGATGCCCGAAAGGGCGCGCAGCGTGGTGTGCTTGCCGACGAGGCCGCCGAGCACGAAGCGCATGTCGACATCGCGCATCTCGAGGACGGGCTCGGAGGCGGCAGGTGGGGTCATTGCAGCAAGTGACATGCCGCTTCTCCTCCCGTGGCTGGAGTGGGGCGGAGTTCGGGCGCCAGCCGCACGCAGACCGGGATGGCTTCGCCACAACGGGGCGAAAAGCGGCAACCCTCGGGCAGGGCGCTGAGGCTGGGGGGCGAGCCGGCAATCCCCTCGAGGCGGAAGCGCGGCCCGCTGAGCGGCGGGAAGGAACGGCCGAGCGCCCTGGTATAGGGGTGCTGCGGGGCGGTGAGGATGGCGCTGGCCGGCGCCACCTCCACCAGTTCGCCGGCATACATCACGCCGATGCGGTCGCAGAACTCGATCATCAGCCCGAGGTCGTGGGTGATGAACAGCACCGAGAAGCCGAAGCGGGCCTTGAGCTCGCAGATCTGTTCGATGATGTCGCGCTGCACCACTACATCGAGCGCGGTGGTGGGCTCATCCATGATGATCAGCCTGGGCTCGAGGGCCAGCGCCATGGCGATGCAGATGCGCTGGCGCATGCCACCGGAGAACTGATGTGGATAGTCATCGAGGCGGCGCGGACTGATGCCGACCAACTCGAACAATTCGGCGGCCCGGGCGAGAGTCTCGGCGCGGCTGGCCCTGGGGCGATGCGCGAGAATGGCGTCCTCGATCTGCTCGGACACCTTGATCACCGGGTTCAGGGCATTCATCGCCGACTGGAAGACGAAGCTGACCTCGCTCCAGCGGTAGCGGCGCAACCGCTCGGCGGAAAAGCTCAGCACATCCTCACCCATGAAGCGGACGGCGCCGCCGGAAACGAGGCCGGGCAGGCGCGTGAGGCGGGCGAGCGCAAAGGCGACAGTGGATTTGCCGCAGCCGCTCTCCCCGGCGAGCCCGAAGGCTTCGCCGGGGCGGATGTCGAAGTCGATGCCGTTGACGGCACGCGACACGGAGTTGGCGCCGACATAGTCGACGGTGAGGTTACGGACCTCGATCAGGGGTGCGTCAGACAAAATCCACACTCCGGTTGCGGCGGCGGAGGAAGCGGCGGATCGGGCCGATGCGGCGGGTGGCGGCGAGCTGCGGGTTGGTGATCTCGTCGACGGCGAAGTTGACCATGACGAGCGCTGCGCCGGTCAGCATGATGGCGATGGCCGGCGGCCAGATTTCGAACCAGGCGCCGGTCTGCAGGGCCTGCGCCCGCATGGCCCAGTACAGCATGGTGCCCCAGGTCACCGAGTTGGGGCTGCCCAGCCCGATGAACTCGAGCGCCGCCTCGGCGAGAATGCCGTAAATGGTGGCCAGCACGAAGCCGCCGACCACGAACGAGCTCATATTGGGCAAGATCTCACGCACGATGATCCGCCATTTCTTCTCGCCCATCAGTTCTGCGGCGAGCACGAACTCGCGGCTTTTGAGCGCCAGGGTCTGGGTGCGGATGGTGCGCGCGCTCCAGCCCCAGCCGGTCAAGGCAAGCACGAGGCCGATTACGGTCGGCGACGCCTCCTCGATGAAGCTGGCGAGGACGATGATCAGCGGCAGCGCCGGCAGCACCAGCGAGACATTGACGAAGAAGGTCAGCACCTCGTCGGTCTTGCCGCCGAAATAGCCGGCGGAGATGCCGACCGCGAGGCCGATCAGGGTGGCGGAGAAACCAGCGATGAAGCCGACGGTGAGGCTGGCGCGGCTACCTTCGAGCAACTGGCTGAAATTGTCCTTGCCCTGGCGCGAGGTGCCGAGAAAGTGCTCGACGCCCGGTTGCACATGGGGTTTGCCGGCGCGCCGATAGGGATCGTAGGGGGTGATCAGCGGCGCCAGCAAAGCGAGGATGACGAAGATGGCGAGGATGGCGAGCCCGACCATGCCCTTCTTGTTGGTGACGAAGAGCTGGGCCCAGCCGGGGAGACGCGCGAGGAGGCGCGAGCGCGGCCTGACCCCGAGTTCGGCCATCAGCTCGCGCTGGGTCGGCGCGGTGAGTTCGGCCCGCGGGGCGGCGCTGACGATGGCGGGGAGGATGTCGGTCATTTGACGGCCACTCCTGCCGGTGCGGAAAGAGCACCCCCCACCCTGTCCCTCCCCCGCAAGGGGAGAGGAGACCAAAACACTAGCGCCGGTGAGAGCGTCTCCCTCCCCCTTGCGGGGAGGGGACAGGGGTGGGGGGATTCTTCCCGCACCGACCTATCGGCCGTGTTTCTATGTGTGATCGCCCGGCCTTGTGGGGAGCGATCAAGGGTGGGGGTTAGGTTGCGCAGAGCCATCATCATGCCCTCCCCAGTGACCGCAGACGCGGGTCGAGGATGACGTTGAGGACGTCGGAAGCGAGGTTGGCGACGAGGACGCTCATGGTGAGCAGGATCAATTGCGCCTGGATGAAGGAATAGTCGCGGGTCTGGATGGCATTGAGGGTGAACTTGCCGAGCCCGGGATAGTTGAACACCACCTCGGTGATGAAGGCGCCGCCCAGCACGTAGCCGATCGACAGAGCCAGCGAGGTGATCTGCGGCAGGATGGCGTTGCGCGCCACGTAGCGGTTGCGAATGCGGCGATCGGAGAGGCCCTTGGCCTTGGCGAGGAGCACGAAATCCTCGTTGAGCAGGTTGATCATGGTGTTGCGCATGCCCAGGTGCCAGGCGCCGAAGCTGACAATGACGATCGAGGCGACCGGCAGCACGGCATGCCAGGCGATGCTCAGCACGGTCTCGAGGTTGAAGCCGGGGGTGAGGTTCATCTCGTGGGCGCGGCCGAGCGGGAAGATCGCCCACTGCATGGTGAAGGCGTACCAGAGCAGCAGCGCCACGACGGCCGGGGTGAAGGCGTTGAGCATCACGTTGATCGGGGTGAAGAAGGTGTCGAAAAAGCCGCCGCGCCGCCACGCCGACCAGATGCCCATGGTGATGCCGATGCCGAAGGACAGCGCGGTGGCGGCGCCGACGAGGAACAGCGTCCAGCCGGCGGCGTAGAACAACAGGCTCGCCGTCGGCTCGGGGAAGTTGACGGTCGAAGTGCCGAAATCGAAATGCGCGAGCCGCCACAGATATTGCAGGTACTGGTCCCACAGCGAGCCCTCGAAGCCATAGGTCTTGCGGATGGCATCGATCTGGTCGGGCCGGAGCTTGCCGCGCAGCGACAACAGGATGCGGGTCGCCGGATCGCCCGGCATCAGCCGGGGGATCAGGAAGTTGAGGGTGATCGCGACGAAGAACGCCCCGAAATAGAAGCCTAGCCTGCGTAGAAGGAATGCCATCGTTTGCTGTCCTGCCCCTCACCCTGGCCCCCTCCCCGGCGGGGAGAGGGACGCGTGTTGCACCGCCCGTTCCCCCCGCGGCGGGTGAGGGCCGCCGTTCCGAGCCTACTTCGCCACCGGCGTCAGGCTCAGCAGCACCTTCACCCGTTCGTGGATGCCGGCGGGGTTGTTGGGGCGGGCCCAGGCGTTGGACTCGTCGGGCCAGCCGGTGAAGTTGCGGGTCGAATACTCGTACCAGGCGGGCGTATTGCGGCCAGCGATAGCCGCCGGCGGTGCCGCGCGGCTCGGCCCAGATCCTCTGGCCATGGCGATTGTAGAAGGCGAGTTCCTCGATCGGCCAGGCGATCTCGGCGAGCTTGGCGGCGAGATCGGCCTCGATGCCCGGGATCTTCATCTGGTGCATGGCCTGCTCGTTGAGCGTGCCGGGCACCATCGAGCGCGGATTGAACATCGAATAGTAGGTGAACCAGGGGGTCGAGCTCAGGTTCGTCCACATGATGTAGACGTCGAAATTGCCGGTCGGGATGTTGTCGAACCAGGCGCCTTCCTCGGGCGTCTCCATTGCGCCGTTGATGCCGATGTCCTGGAGGTTCTCCGAGACGGTCTGCAGCGTGTTGACCCAGTCGTCCCAGCCGGCCGGCACCGCCATCTTGAAGGCGATCGGCGTGCCGTCGGGGTTGTCGCGCCAGCCGTCGCCATCCTTGTCGATGAAGCCGGCGTCATCGAGCACTTTCTTGGCCGCGTCCGGGTTGTACTCCATCAGGTACTGGTAAGGCGCCAGCGCCGCGGTATCGATCCAGTCCTTGTAGAACATGCCCTCGCCGATCGGATATTCGGCCGGCGTGGTGAGCCCGAACGTGGCGATATCGACCAGCGTGCCGCGGTCGATGGCCATCGACATGGCCTTCCTGAACTCGAGGTTGTTGAACGGCGCCTTGGTGGTGTTGAGCTGGAGGTTCGTGCCGGCATCGGGCGGCAGCCAGTAGTGGTTGTCGGGACTCTTGGATGCGTAGGTGATCTCTGGATCGGTGATGCCGTCGGTGGCCCAGTCGAGATCGCCATTGGTGATGGCGGCAATGACCTGCAGGTTGTCGCTCAACTGCGGGTATTCGATGCAGTCGATCTTCACCTCGGCGGCGTCACGGTAGAGCGGGTTCTTGCAGAGCTTGAAGGCGTTGCGCGAGAAGTCGCGCACCTCGGTGAAGGGACCCGTCGCCACCACTTTGGGGTTGGCGTAGTTCACCGGGTCGGCGACATCCTTCCAGATGTGCTCGGGCAGCGGAAAGACCGGGCCGATATTGAGCCGCGCCAGCGAGTCGGCGTTTTTCAGCTCGAAGCGGACGGTGTGGTCGTCGACCGCCACCACGTCGACGATCGAACCGGTATCCTTTTCGGCGCTGTAGATGTCGTAGCCGACGGGGAAATCGAGGTGTGCCTTGGCGTAGTTGAAGGTGAACACCACGTCGGCGGCGGTGAACGGCTCGCCGTCGGACCACTTGACGCCCTCACGCAGGTGGTAGGTGACGCTCTTCAGGTCGGCGCCGACTTCGTAGGAGGCTGCGAGGGCCGGGAAGTCGTTGTCCGGGTGCCAGACATTGTCGATCCACAACGGCTCATAGGCGAAATCCTGCACATAGGCGTGCGGACCGGTGAGGTTGTAGGGGTTGTAGTTCGCTACATGCGCGTCGGTATGAACCGGGGCGATGCGAATGATCACCTCGGCCTCGGCGGTGGTCGCGAGGGCAGCGCCGGCGAGAGCCGTCGTGGCAAGAAGGGTCAGTAAACGCAGTCGGTGCATGGCTTTGTCTCTCCCTGTGAGATCGATCCCATATCGATCGGCCGTTTGCAGTCGAATAGCTCCTGAGGCGTAGTCGGGTCAGTCGCGAGATCGGGAAAGGTCGCGGGACCTTGCCAGATCCGGCTTTGGTCAGCTGGCAGTCAGCGCCGGCGCAACATGGCGCGACGTCGGCGAAAGGCCCCGGACCGGGCCGATGCTGTGGCGCAGGATCAGTTCGGTGGGGATGGTGATGACGGGGGCCACCGGCTCGCCGTCGAGGATGGCGAGCAGCAGCCGCGTGGCGACGCGCCCGGCCTCGTCCACCGGCTGGCGCACCGTGGTGAGGCCGGGGGTCAGGTGGCGGGCGTGGAAATTGTCGTCGAAGCCGAGCAGCGAGACGTCCTCGGGGACGAGCTTGCCGGCGGCTTTCAGCGCCAGCAGCGCACCGGCCGCGACGTCGTCGTCGCCGGCGAAGATGGCGGTGATATCCGGCCGCTCGATCAGCAGGCGCGCGGTCGCCTCATGGCCGAAGGTCTCGGAGAAACTGCCGTGCTCGACGTGAATGTCGTTGCGGGAGAGACCGAAGCCGGCCAAAGCCGCGTCGATGCCGCTGAGCCGTTCATGGGTATCGCGGTAGATGGTGCCGCCCGACAGATAGGCGATCTGGCGATGTCCCTTGTCGAGCAGCAGCCGCATGCCGGCGGCAGCGCCCGAGGCATTGTCGATGGTGACCCGGGCGCGGGCCGGCGGGCATTCGTTGCCCCCGACGGTGACGACGGGCGTCTTCGAGCGGGCGACGATCTCCAGCACGTCGTCGCGCAGGGCGTTCTCGAGGTAGAGGATCAACCCGTCGCAGGCGCGATCGAGCAGCTCGATGATGGCGCGCGCCTCTTCTTCGCGGTCGGCGTAGCCGGAGGCCACGATGATGCTCTTGCCGGCGCTGCGCGCCGTTTCCTGCATGCCGCCGATCATCTGCGCATAGAACGGGCTGGAGACGTTGACGACGACGCCGCCGATAATGTCGGAACGGTTGGAACGCAGGCCCCTCGCCATGGTATTGGGGCGATAGCCGAGTTCCTGGATGGCCGCCTCGACAGCCTTGCGGGCCTCGTCCGAGACATAGCCGTTGCCGGCGATCAACCGCGACACGGTGGATCGGGAAACGCCGGCCCGCTTCGACACATCGGTAATCGTCGCCATGGGAACTCGACATGAGATCGATCCCACATATCAGCGCGATGCGTGCCGCATTGTCAACGGGGTGCGCGAAGCTGACGGAAACCCGGTGGATACATTCAGTTGCGGTTCAGCCGCCCGCGCTCAGGATATCTACATCCAATCAATAGTTTAGTCCGGGAGAATTGCCATGCGTCGTGCCGCTGTCATCGCGCTTTCCGCCATCGCCATTACCGTGCTCACCGGCCATGCCATGGCCTTCCAGAGTGGCACCATCTACGTGACCAAGGACGGCGAGTGGATGTGCATCGACCGCTGGGGCAACGAAATTCCGCCCAGCTCCACCGGCGGCTGGACGGTCGTCACCCCGCCGCGCAAGGTCGGCGGCGACTGCAACAACCAGTATGTGGTGCGCACCGGCACGACGCTCGGTGCTGCGGCGGACCTCGCGACACCGCTGCTCGAGGGCCCGGTGGTCCGCACCGACAAGAGCATCAGCGAAAAGGGGCTCAAGTAGCCGGCCTGCCGCGACGCGGCGGGTTACTCGCG
>Ga0209922_100781_pt1 | contig 35111 bp, 28 predicted proteins | sample ThiBiot_500_biof_FD_183946 | JGI IMG/M metagenome (GOLD analysis project Ga0209922, IMG submission 183946) | Wastewater bioreactor microbial communities from Cape Town, South Africa - Thiocy_expt_500_biof (SPAdes) | ecosystem: Engineered > Bioreactor > Thiocyanate-remediating > Anaerobic-Aerobic ... | reverse complement strand
ACTGCTACGGCAAAACGCCTATGCAAACATTTTTAGAATCCCTTAACTTGGCCAAACAAAAACTGCTGAACGAAACATCGTCAGCAGCTTAAATTTATTTAATCCAACCCTTTTGAAAATTAAAAAATGCCCTGACTGTAAGATCAAGTGTTAGCTATTACACTTTATAATATTTCCGGCCGTTGGACTTTGAACAGCCTGAACTAGCATCATCTATCCATCAGTGAGCGCAGTTACCTCGCCATCTATTATATCTCTATCGTATGATATACCTCACTTTGATGTCTTTTTTCTTCGGTGGCCAGTTTTGTATCTTCCAAACTTGAGATCGGGTGAGTTATTTATCTTTTTTATTCTATTTAGGAGACTCTTGTATTTCTAAGCTTTTAGCCCAAAATTCTATTTTTTGACCTTCGTAAAATTCCAGGTAGAAGTATCCTTTCTCATCTTCTGTCTCCTCGACCAAGGCTTCATTCATAAATGTTCTACCACGATAGAAACTGTCAATGGTGCCATTATCTTTAGTCGGATAAGTGTTAAAAACCACCAAATCAACTTGGTTAAACAGTATAATCATACTAGCCGATGCATCTATTTTTTCTAAGAAAAGAAAAAGCTTTTTTTCAAGGTATGATATTCGTGCGCAATTGTAGTCATTATGAATATCATAGTATTTATTCTGGTACTCTAGTTGAAGCAGGTCTTTTAGTATTTCAAGTGTTATTGCGCTAACCACTTTTACCTCCAAATTTTTCTAAGTATTTCTTATTAGTCTTATTCCCTGTTGCGGACTCTCATTACTTACATAGACATAAAGATAACCATTTTTGGTGGCAGCCAGGTTCTGCAGATCACTGAAATGGTCTTTGATAAAACCCGTGGGATTCACGGGGCTGGCACCACCGCTGACCATCTTAAATTGCTCGTCGAAGAACATGTAGTTTATGAACGCTTTGAGGCGCTGCGGGTAAGAGGCATTATCGCGGTTGGGATCATTGATAAAGGCGCCCAGCGGCGTGGTAATGTCCGTGATCGCATTCAACTGGCTGGCTGTCGCTTTACCGGCAGCAGCACTCCCGGGTGCACCGAGTAAACCGGACAAGATATCCAGCACCACCGGTGCCACATTAGGCGAACCAGAGGTATTCGGTGTATACCAGTGGCTTTTGCCAAACACATCCACCTTGTCTCCCGCCATTACTTTTAATGTGATACCCAGTCCCATTTTATTGGTGCCCGAGTTTACGCGGTACATTTTCTGGCTCGTCGTGGATTCAAAGCGGGATCGCTCGGGTTGTTGCCAATGCCGTTATCGTTATCATAGGCCGGTGAAGGCGCATTGGAACTCATGGTACTTACGTCCACGATTTGTGCCTGATCGATGGTGTAGTATTTTTCTTCTGTCGCAATCTTGGCATCTTCGAGTGTAGCGATCGGGTATTTGTCTACTTTTTGTTCTTCGGTGATCAACACCCTTACATTTCCCAGGTGATCCTTGATCATGTAGTCATATTCCAGTCTTGCGGGGCTGGCGCCTTCCGCAGCCACATATATGGTCCTTCCTTCTTCGTTACCCAGGAACTGCAGCTTGTTTTCGTAACCAAGTGCCGTCTGCAGCGTACTGTTACTAGGATAAGCTTTGGATTCATAAACATTACCACCGATATAAGTGGTCGTAGTTACAATACGTTCCGGACTGTAGATCGTTTCATCATGCACCACCGTGGCGGTCGTCTCGTCGGTGATCTTTTGCAGTTTCATACCGGCAGCATCGTACACATAACTGATTGTCCCTTTACCCGTAACCGTGATCGTTTGTGGCAGGTTCAGGTGGTTGTAAGCAATGCTGGCAATGTCCTTGTTTTTATCGTACTGCAGGTTGCCATTATCATCGTAATTATAGTCTGTGGCCGTATTGTTCTTGCTGCCGCCCAGGCTCGTGAGATAAGCCTGCGAAGCGCGGAAGTCGCCGAGTTTGGTGGCCGGATCGTTGGACGCGTCCACCACGTTTTTGAGTTTATTCGTACCTGTATAATAGGTATAACTCAACTGGTCGATCCAGCCGCTGGTCAGGCCTTTGAGCCCTTTTTGAGACATCCCCAGGATATTACCGTTGGCATCGTAAGCCGTGATAGCATCGGTACCATTGCCCATCTGCATGCTGAAGTCGATGCCGGCACTGGTGTTGAACGTGCTGCCGGTGTATTGGGTAAAATCTCCTTTCAGTAAACGGTTGGCGGCATCGTAGCCAAAATCATATTTTCTTTTTTCCTGGTCACCGGCACTTTTCCAGACCATACCTGTGATGTTGCCGTTGTATTGGGCGGCTGCGTAAGATTGATTATTTACCAGGTTATTCGCCGTTTTATCATAGCCTAAGTCAAAACCAAAGTAATGATCGCTTGCTGCATCACGCGCATAAGCACGGTTCGCTCCCAGCATCCAGCCCCTGACGTTGTAACTCCACTATAAATCATTTAAACTTTGATCATACCCTTTTGTATTCCATGCTTTACAAGAGCCAAAGCAAGTAATAGCACTAATGTAAAAAAAAGAACAATTAACATTCTTCGTCCTTTTCCTATCTCCATGGATGAAAATTGGTACGTTTTTAATTTTTTGTTCGGAAATAAAAGAAGCAACATTAGACCTAAAATCGTAGGCATAAATGCTCCGTTTATCCATGACCTCACCTTAGGATTTTGTACATCGAATGGAAACAGATAAACAGTTGGCAAATCAAAAAGTAAAAAAACAATACAAACGAGTAAAAATATGATCCCACTCAATGCAAGTATTGTCGACAAATAAGGGGTAGACTGTTTCTTTTCGCTTTTGAAAATCCAGTAAATAAGGGCAACAATTTTATTCATACATCACCAGTTAAATAAAAAATCTGTTAATCCGGTAACATCCATTACTGATGTAATTACTCCGATAACGGGATTTACTTTGAAAAATATTTCTGCTCCGGCTAAAATCACTTTACCCGTAGCTACTACAATATTGCCCATTGTTGGTTTCTCCATTGCTTTTGTTACGGCATTGTAGGCATCATAAACCCCTAAAACTTTTCCGGCGACGTCCACTGCCTTCTTTCCTATTTCATTAATTGGAAAGTCCACAGGCGTAATTTTATCCGAGGATAATAACATTCCTCCAGCAGTACCTGTATTTAATACACTTAAAAAGCCATCAACCCCCTCCTTCGAAAGTCCGCCGGATTTACCTCCAGGCTTACCGTCCGTTTCCTCATTAGGCTCATTATTCGCCGCGTCCTTTTGCGTAGTGCTTTGCTTTCCTGTTCCAGCGACAGTAAAAGTTCCATCAGCGTTAAGGATATATGACTGCTCTTTAACATCTGAATCTGTAATCCCTTGATTTATAATTCCTGTTTTACCAACATATGTAACATCATTTGTCTCTAGACCGTTAGCATTCATACTAGCAGCCCAGCGCTTTGCACTTTTTTGATCCGTTACGGTTTCTACCCATACGGCATGTTCGTCTCCGTGTTTATCTTTATAGCGTACCCAGTCTGTTGGCGCCATTCCATCCGGATCGATAAACCTGATAGGATTATCAAATGCGTAATTGTACGGGGAATACCTTCTCATTTTATCACTCAGCGGATCGACATGATTCCACCTCCCGACTTGATTATCATACATCCTCGCCCCATAATCCATCCACTCTAATCCACTACCATCACTAAACTCTTCGCGTTGCTCTTCCTTGCCGTTGTATTTAAACCGGTTCTTCAACTCACCGGCCGCTTTATGGCTTATCCCCGCCATCGTCAACCCAAACGGATAATAATGCGTCTCTTCTAACAGCGCACTGCGTGTATGCACCAACTGCAGGTTATCAAAGAACACATTCACCGGGCTCTCGTTACTCACATAGACATAAAGATAACCGTTTTTGGTGGCAGCGAGGTTCTGCAGGTCAGAGAAGTGGTCTTTGGTAAAACCTGTTGGGTGTACCGGGCTGGCTCCGCCGCTGACCATCTTAAATTGTTCGTCGAAGAAGATGTAGTTAATGAACGCTTTGGGACGTTGGGGGTAAGAAGCGTTGTCACGGGTAGGGTCATTGATAAAGGCGCCTAGCGGTGTGGTAATGTCCGTGATCGCATTCAACTGGTTGGCCGTGGCTTTACCGGCGGCAGCGCTGCCCGGTGCACCGAGTAAACCGGATAAGATATCCAATGCAACCGGTGCCACGTTTGGCGAGCCGGAGTATTCGGCGTATATTAATGGCTTTTACCAAAAATATCCACCTTGTCTCCCGCCATTACTTTGAGCGAGATGCCCAGCCCCATCTTGTTGGTGCCCGAGTTTACGCGGTACATTTTCTGGCTGGTGGTAGATTCAAAAGTTGGATCGCTGAGGTTGTTACCGATCCCGTTGTCATTGTCGTAAGCCGGTGAAGGCGCATTGGAACTCATGGTACTTACGTCTACGATCTGGGCGGCATCGATGGTATAGTATTTTTCTTCCGTCGCCAGTTTCGCATCTTCCAAAGTGGCGATCGGGTATTGGTCTACTTTCTGTTCTTCGGTAATCAGTACCCTGACGTTTCCTAAATGATCCTTGATCATGTAATCATATTCCAGTCTTGCAGGATTTGATCCTTCTGCAGCGATATACCTTGTTCTACCCTCTTCATTGCCGAGGAACTGCAATTTATCCGTGTAACAGAGTGCCCCTTGCAGCGCCGTTATTGGGATTAGCTTTCGATTCATAGAACATTACCTCCGATAGTTTCATACGAGTAGTATCGGAACAGGAAAGTTGAATTAGCCTATAAGAACATATTCATGTAAAACAATAACAAAAGTCAAAAGAGAACATAAAAACCCCTAAGATATCGCCCCCATAAAATTAATACTCATGCATTAAACAGGACTCTTCATATGTCCAAGCACCTTTTTTTTCTCCGTTATCAAGAAACTCTTTTAGGGGAAGATAGTTAACCTCGCGGGGAACATTAACTGCGATCAGATTCCTCGTCAAGAACGCTTCTGATTCGCAAGAAAATTGTTCGATTTTTTCTCTTACCATCGGTATATCCTCGACGCTTCCAAAATAAACCCTCAATGTAGTATTACCAGAAACAGCAACGAAATCTTCAAAATAGAAGGCATTATCCTCCTCGTCAAATATAGCTTCAATTGTATCTCCTAGTGATATACGCTTTGCTACAAAAGGGATATTGTCTACAACGTACTGATTTTCTCCCACCTTGACGCACCACAGTCCCTCTGTTTCAAAGTGATTTTCTGCAATTTCCTGCACAAACAAAATTTTCTGAACTTCTTCTCCCATATAATTTTATTTAAAATTAATGCTTTGCAAGTCCAAGTCTAATCAGTCAACCTTCTAATTTACTGTCATACAAATCTTTAAACACTTCTATTAATTTTAACAATTTTAATGGATCACCGGCTCCTTTGAATACATTGTTTGAAACAGAATACGCAAACCAGTTATCTTCTGCAATCTCGTGTAAAGTATAAACAATTTCAGTACCCTCTAATTGAGTATTTGCTAAATTGATTTCAATAGACCACCCTGGGTTGTCTAAAGTATCAATTGTTACTCCATTATTATGTTCCCAATAACCATCGCAATTATTAAGATACCATTGTTGCAACCATTCCAGCATAATATATCATTTTAATTACCTGTAAGCGTGGGTTTAAATCTTTTATTAAAAGGCAGTTCATCAGAATTTGGAGATCTTGTGACTTCTTTAAGTTTCTTACTACCGTCCACTTGTGTCTTTTCAGTCACTTGTGGCGTTTCTATTTTTTTCCCCGTTTGTTTATCATGATGTGGCTTGCCTTTGCTACCATCCGGCTTACCCCCGTCAAATTTTTTCCCGTCATCAAAGCCGGATGGATTAAGCGGATTTTTTGTCCAATCCTGATATTGATAAACGTCGCCGTTCTGGTCCCTTTTAAAGGTAGTATGATTTCCGGTTGCCTCTGGGTCAGGCTTCATCCTATTTGCCGCACGGCCAGCTCCAGATTGCTGTGAACCAGTTTGTTCTTTACCATTAGAAGATTCGTCATTATTGCTTGAGCTATTGTTCGCGTGGTTATTTTTGTAATCCTCTACAGCCGCGTAAGTCAAAATTGTTGTTGTTGCCGCAACGGTAGTAATAGCAACCGTTTCAGCCGTGAACAGGCTTACAATAACAGGAATTATACACCAAGGGCACTCTCCTGTCGGGTCGCTATATCGAACCGGATTATTAACACCAAAATGATATGGGCTCAACGCCTCTTGCCCAAACTCACTAGATTTAGGGTCAATTTGGGAAAATCTCCCAAGTTGCTGTTCATATGTTCTAGCGTTAAAATCATAAAAATTTAGTCCTTGTTCAAATGTAAATTCGCGACCTTGCGCTTCATTTCCGTTAAATCCAAGTTTATTGGGACAACCGCAATCATTACCACTTTCACCTATTAATAATTTACTGCTAATCCCCGCCATGGTCAACCCAAAGGGATAATAATGGGTCTCTTCGAGTAAGGGGCTGCGTGTATGCACCAACTGCAGGTTATCAAAGAACACATTCACCGGGCTCTCGTTGCTCACATAGACATAAAGATAACCGTTTTTGATGGCAGCGAGATTTTGCAGGTCAGAGAAATGATCTTTGGTAAAACCAGTCGGATTTACCGGGCTGGCGCCACCGCTGACCATCTTGAACTGCTCATCGAAAAAGATATAGTTGATGAACGCTTTGGGACGCTGCGGGTAAGAAGCGTTGTCGCGGGTAGGATCATTGATAAAGGCCCCCAGCGGTGTCGTAATGTCTGTGATCGCATTCAGTTGCGTGGCCGTGGCTTTGCCAGCAGCCGCACTGCCCGGTGCGCCCAGCAAGCCGGACAAGATATCCAATACCACCGGTGCCACGTTTGGCGAACCAGACGTATTGGGCGTATACCAGTGGCTCTTCCCAAAAATATCGACTTTGTCACCGGCCATCACTTTTAAGGTAATGCCGAGGCCCATTTTATTGGTGCCCGAGTTTACCCGGTACATTTTCTGACTGGTCGTAGATTCAAAGGTGGGATCGCTGGGGTTGTTGCCGATACCGTTATCGTTGTCATAGGCAGGCGAAGGAGCATTCGGCCCCATCACGGTCACGTCCACAATCTGTGCCTGATCGATAGTATAGTATTTTTCTTCTATCGCCAGTTTGGCATCTTCCAAAGTGGCGATCGGGTATTTGTCTACTTTTTATTCTTCGGTAATCAACACCCTTACATTCCCCAGGTGATCCTTGATCATGTAATCGTACTCAAGTCTTGCGGGGTTTGTGCCTTCAGCAGCCACATATCTTGTTCTGCCTTCTTCGTTACCCAGGAACTGCAGCTTGTTTTCGTAACCAAGTGCCGTTTGCAGCGTGCTGTTGTTGGGATAGGCTTTCGACTCATAGACATTACCGCCAATGTAAGTGGTCGTCGTTATAACATTTTCTGTATAGCTGACGTTGTTATATGGAACCTCAGCAGCCGTCTCGTTCGTGATCTTTTGCATTTTACTTCCCGCCGCGTCATATACATAACTGATCGTGCCTTTGTTTGTCACCGTGATCGTTTGTGGCAGGTTCAGGTGGTTGTAGGCAATAGATGCGATATCCTTGTTCTTATCGTATTGCAGGTTCCGGTAGCCCTTATGACTTTGTTTGTCGTTTACCTGAAACAATGGTTATCTCCAATATACGAATAACGAACACCTGCATGACCTTGGTAAGTTCATGTTTGCGTTCTCCAACTTCTGGACTTACCTGTGGTTCTCCCAGTTCATGCTAACAACATAACGCGGCACTTAAATGGATCTTCCTACAGCAGGAAGGAGAATATTAACAGGCCGTGTTCTGCCATATGATCCTTTAGGTGCATGTATCGCCTTGCAGTACACGGCTAGAATAATAACACACCGTATATTTCATATCCGGCCTTAATTTATTCCGCGTCCATTCATAACTTCAGTATACTCCATATGTAAATGCTAGACAGGATTATACCCATTTGTGCAGTTTATAAAACTCATACATATCCTTTCTTCAAAATCCATGTTTTAATACTTTGGCAATTTGCTATTGCGGAGGTAGATTGAATTATATCGTGCACTAAACTCGATTTTATATTTTCCTTGGAATCAAAATCCAAACGTAATTCATATTCAGACGTTCTCGCCTGTTTCACTAGCTGCACACTTTTATGTATATATTCTTTTCATGGCAGTATATTTATGCCTTTTTGGAAAAAAAGGATTCAAACTACGGACTCATGCATAATAGTCCTATACAGAACATCTAAATCATCGCCGTAGAAACGATCATTAAAAATATACTAATCTCTTCTAGTGGTGCTAGCCTTTCACTAGTCAGTTTCTTTTTAAAAATGCTAAAACAAATAGAAGTATAAATGAAGTTATGCTATAAATGACCAAATAAAATCCCCCTCTTTTTACTTTTCTTTCATCGTAGCTTGAATTTTTTAAATCCTTTGGCTTTACCAATAAAGAAATAATTAAAAAAACAGGCAGTAAAAAGATTGCAAGTTTCAAATATTTTACGGGTCTATCATCATTTCTATTCATGGGAAGTACCGCATCCACCTGATTAAATAAAATTAAAATTTGAAAAAAATGAATATAAATTAGCAGAACTACAACGCATAAAGCACTGAAATAAGATATCTCTTTTGTGCCTCCTTTACTATAATATTTGTATAGTATATACATTACAAACTTTAACATCTTGATTTTATTTTTACCATTTAAAAAGCCAATCTGTAACTCCGCTCATATCTAACACTCCCAAGATTACGCCGACAACTGGGTTCGCCTTTACAGCAACCATTACTGACTTAAAAACTGCTTTCGTAACAGCACCTGCTATTTGCATTGGTGTTGAATTAGGATCTTTAATTGTATTGACGGCATCATATATTGCTATTCCAGCATCTAAAACCCCCGTTGCCTTACCTACTACACCAAGTGTTTTATTTGCCGTTAAAGCTACATCTGCTCCTTGACCAATTCGTATACTTTCTTCGACCGTCTCAGCAGCATTAGAAGCACGAGCTGCTGTTTTTGCAAGCTGCATCGTACCTTCTTCTGCAGCTGCAGATACAGTCCCAATTACTGTTCCTGTTTTATTAAGAGCTTCTTTGTCGGTTGTAGGCTCGCTTTCATTTGTAGGCTCCGTAGCGCTAGGTTTATTTGTTCCAGCCGTAGATCGTTTAGAATTGTCTTTCTTGTTTACGGAAACACCTCGAGGCGTATACTGTTTGCCTTTTTGAACTACTGTTGATGGCCCGCTGCTCGAACTCCAAACTCGTCCTTGTTCGTCCACTGTGTAATCATCTCCAACTTCGGTGTAAGTGTCATATTTATCATCATTTTTTATTCTTCCTACCTCTTTACCCTTATTCATGTAAATGATGTCGGTAGGAGCCATGCCATCAGGGTCTATAAATCGTAAAGGATTATCAAACGCATAATTATAGGGCGAGAATCTACGCATCTTTGCTGACTGGGGATCAACTGTATGCCAACGCCCTATCTGCGGATCATAATTTCTGGCCCCAAAATCATAAGTCTCTAACCCCGCAACATCACTGAACTCCTTATTGTTAAATTCTTTTCCATTGAACTTATACCTGTTCTCTGCTGCCCAGTTCAAAGCCTTACTACTTATCCCCGCCATCGTCAACCCAAAGGGATAATAATGGGTCTCTTCGAGTAAGGGGCTGCGTGTATGCACCAACTGCAGGTTATCAAAGAACACATTCACCGGGCTCTCGTTGCTCACATAGACATAAAGATAACCGTTTTTGATGGCAGCGAGATTTTGCAGGTCAGAGAAATGATCTTTGGTAAAACCAGTCGGATTTACCGGGCTGGCGCCACCGCTGACCATCTTGAACTGCTCATCGAAAAAGATATAGTTGATGAACGCTTTGGGACGCTGCGGGTAAGAAGCGTTGTCGCGGGTAGGATCATTGATAAAGGCCCCCAGCGGTGTCGTAATGTCTGTGATCGCATTCAGTTGCGTGGCCGTGGCTTTGCCAGCCGCCGCGCTGCCCGGTGCACCCAGCAAGCCCGACAAGATATCCAGTACCACTGGTGCTGTATTGGGTACACCCGAAGTATTCGGTGTATACCAGTGGCTTTTACCCAACACATCCACCTTGTCACCGGCCATTACTTTTAAGGTAATCCCAAGCCCCATTTTGTTGGTGCCCGAGTTTACGCGGTACATTTTCTGGCTGGTCGTGGATTCAAACGTCGGATCACTGGGATTGTTGCCGATGCCGTTATCGTTATCATAGGCTGGTGAAGGTGCATTGGAACTCATCGTACTTACGTCCACGATCTGTGCCTGATCAATGGTATAGTATTTTTCTTCTGTCGCCAGCTTGGCATCTTCCAAAGTGGCGATGGGGTATTTGTCTACTTTTTGTTCTTCGGTAATCAATACCCGCACGTTCCCTAAATGATCCTTGATCATGTAGTCGTATTCCAGTCGTGCAGGATTAGTGCCTTCCGCAGCGATGTATCTTGTCCGGCCTTCTTCATTGCCCAGGAACTGTAATTTATCGGTATAGCCTAAAGCAGTTTGCAGCGTACTGTTACTCGGATAAGCTTTGGATTCATAGACATTACCGCCGATGTAAGTGGTCGTGGTTACAATACGCTCGGGACTGTAAATATTTTCATCATGCACCACCGTGGCGGTCGTTTCATCCGTGATCTTTTGCAACTTCATACCCGCCGCATCGTACACATAACTGATTGTCCCTTTACCCGTAACCGTGATAGTTTGTGGCAGGTTCAGGTGGTTGTAGGCAATGCTGGCAATGTCCTTGTTTTTATCGTACTGCAGGTTGCCATTGTCATCGTAATTATAGTCTGTGGCCGTATTGGTTTTGCTGCCGCCCAGGCTGGTCAGATAAGCCTGCGAGGCGCGAAAGTCACCGAGTTTGGTGGCCGGATCGTTTGACGCATCCACGACGTTTTTGAGTTTGTTGGTACCCGTGTAATAGGTATAACTCAACTGGTCGATCCAGCCGCTGGTCAGGCCTTTGAGCCCTTTTTGAGACATCCCCAGGATATTACCGTTGGCATCGTAAGCCGTGGTGGCATCGGTACCATTGCCCATCTGCATGCTGAAGTCGATACCCGCGCTCGTATTGAACGTGCTGCCGGTGTATTGGGTAAAATCTCCTTTCAGTAAACGATTCGCCGCATCATAGCCAAAATCATATTTTCTTTTTTCCTGGTCACCGGCGCTTTTCCAGACCATGCCCGTGATGTTGCCGTTGTATTGAGCATTCGTGTAGGTTTGTCCGCCGATCAGGTTGTTGTTGGCCTTATCATAACCTAAGTCAAAACCAAAGTAATGATCGCTTACCGCATCACGCGCATAAGCCCGGTTCGCCCCCAGCATCCAGCCTCTGATGTTGTAATCGTAGGTCAATGTCTCCAGCGGATCGGTGCTGTTCTTTCTGCCCAGCTTTTTTTCTTTCAGTTGACCTAATGCATCGTAGCTCATCTCGCTGAGCACCTTGAAGTTCGTGGGCATTGTGACGTCCGTGGTGCCTGTTTTCTTTTCTACCTTGATCGCTCTTCCCAGATCATCATAGGTCATTTTGGTAACGGCGGTGGTGGTTTGCGAAGGCGTTGCCAGTTTTTGTACCGTGATCAAGGGTTGACCCGCCCAACTGTATTGGGTCGTAGCTACGTCTACACTACCGGTGATGTTCTGACTCTGCACCTGGATCACCCTGCCCTTTTCATCATAGATAGTGACGGTAGCGAGATAAACCGGTGTACCACCCTTCAGTACTTTTACCTCCGACCATGTCGCCATGCCTTTGACATTGCTGGTTCTTTGAACCGGAGTAACAGGGAACGGAAAGCTTGTAGATGCTGAAAGGAAATGACTGTTCCAGTTCGTTAAAAACGTAGCCGATAAACCGGAAGGCAGACCTGCATAGTCATCATAATGTGTTCGGGTGAGCATGTCCCAACCTGTGCTGGGTTTTGAATGTTCATTGAAAGGATAATCGATTGTCGCCGCATTAGCCTGGCTTTGCTGCCAGCTTCTGGTCTGGTTGCTGGTCCAGAGGCCTGTTTGTACCGGACGGTTTAAATAATCATACAGCGTCACCAGCCATTGGTTGCTACTTCTGAGATTACCATCCTGCGTCAGCACCAGGCGATCCTTATTATCGTACACCATGTACACCGGTTTGGCGCCGGGTACTTGCTTGGCGATCATTCTGCCGCGTTCATCATACGCGTAGCGGAAGGTCTGTTCTTCCAAAATAATACTGGTGAACGTGAGGCTGTTGGCCACCAGGTCGATAAACCCCTGTGGCTGGATCACACCGGCCAACCGGTTTTGTTTGTCGTAGATATAATACGTACAGAGCCAGCCCGTGTGTCCGCTGCCCGTGCCGTTATCGGCTGTAGCCGTTAACTGCACTTTTTTTAAGACCACCAGCCCGTCCTTGTCCTTGTACTCGATCACCTGTTTACCGTGTTCGTCGGTCGTGATCGTTTTGTAGAGTTCTCCTTCGGGATAGATACCCGGAGTGGTATACGTTGCAAAGTCGCCGCTCACTGTTCCCACATTCCAGATCCTTACCGCGTCGGTAGCCGTATTATGTACATACGCCGTTTGCACGCCTCTGGACGCACCGGTCCAGCTATTGCCGGGAGCCATCGCTTTCAATGGACGGCTCAGCGGCGAGGCTTCAAACTCCGTTTTGCCGTAATAATAAGTTTCTCCCTGTCCCGCGATCGGGTTCAGCGCGTCATTGCTGTTGCTATAAAAAGCGTTTTGTTGCTCGAACGGGTTGCGTTTAAACAAACCATCCGTTACACTGGTGTTGCCACCCGTTGTATTAGCCGGAGCGGGTAAAAACTTATATTGCTCGCGGCCCAGTTCATCATACACCACCGTACTGGTTAAGTCAGTCGCCGTTCCGCCCGTGACCAAAGATCCCTGTTTGATCACCGTCTGCACCGGTCTGCCTACGCCATCCATATACTGCGTCGCCATCCGCACATCGGTCAATGGTCGTGTGATCAGGTTGTCGGGGTTGGTCTCCGGGCCCACCGCATCCCAGGTCCGCACCCAGTTGATTTTCGAGCCGGCAGGATAGACCGCCGGGGCCTGGGCCTGTACAAACAGTCCGGTTAATAGGAATATGCTTAAGAGTTTATATCGCTTGTTCATAGCTGTTGGTTCTGTTGGTGGTTAATCAATACGTAAGTGCCTGCTGAAAAGCCGTGCTGTTTACAGATGTCGCTCCGCTGAATGCACCGATGATGTCACCGTTGCGATCCAGCAGGTATTTCTGAAAATCACCCTGTACCTGGCTGTTGACATGACCGTTCTTGTCGCGGCGGGTCAACCAGGTATAGACCGGGATTTGCTGCGCACCGAGCACATCGCCTTTTGCCGCGAGGCGGAAGGTGACATTGTATTGCGTGGAACAAAACGAACGAATAGCACTGTCCGTGCGTGATTCATTACCAAAACTATTGGTCGGAAACCCGATCACGATCAGGCTATCGGCATGTTGTTGTTGCAGCTGCTGAAGTTCTGCCAGTTGGGCTGCCTTATCGCTGTCGGTGGCGATATTGACCAACAATATTTTTTTCTGCTGAAAATCGTTGAACACAATCGTGCTGCCATCTGCTGCCGGTTGCTGGTAGATGTAGATGCTTTCTACCGGAAGTGCCCAACTGAGTAAAAAGATTACACTGAGTGCGATGAATATTTTTTTCATATCGAATAAGTTATAAGTATTAGGTAATAGGTAATAGGTAACAGCCATATACCACTCAAAATTCAATGGTATTACAGCCACCGGTGCCAGGCGCCTCATAAGTCGGGCTCACGCTGTTGTCGCTGAACTTATAATGATAATAATGTTTCCAGGTAGTGCGATCCACTCGTACCACACCTTCACAAATCTTCTCCCCTGTCTCGCACACCCCATTGATCACTTTCTTGCTTTCGCCTTCGCATACGCAGGTAGCATCTGGTTGAGCCGAAGTGATCGTGCGGGTTTGGTTGAAAGTGGAACTGTTGGGGTTCATGTCTTTTTCAATGGTGATCAGGTAGCCGGTAAAATTGCCATTTGATACCTGGCAAGAGCTGCTCTGTACCTGCCACTGTGGTGAAGTACCACCACCACAATCCTGCACCTGTCCATAATAATTATAACAGATGCGCTTCAGGATATTGTTATCCTGGTCGCGTACCAACGTCAACCGGTTGTAGCTGTCGTATTCATAATATGCGGTGATGCCGTTGGGATCGGTTTCCGTCGTCACCCCAACTAATGGCGTATAAGTATACGTCGTTACCAGGCAATTACTCAACGCTCTGAGTTTATTGAGTTCCGTGAGCATCGCGGCATTGGAAGACGGATTATTCAGTACTGACAGACTTACACCGCTCAAGCTTACCGCATCGTCATAGTTCTTGCCCGTTACTTTCGCTACCAGGTGTTGCTGGCGGTAACCCCAGATAAAGGCCGTTACCACGCCGTCGCGTGCTACATATTCGAGTACGTTGCGTTTGTCGTCGTATTTATTAAAGGTAATGTCCGTGATCAACGTACTGCTGCCATTCTCGCTGTGTTTGATGGTGGCCGGTGCGGTGATCGTATTGCTGTTCCACAGTGCATAATCCGTTTGTTTGGTCTGCAGCTGGTTTAACGGGCTGCCGTTTTCATACACATCCGCTACCACTACCGGGCTCAGGATGTTGCGGGTTTGCATGGTCGCTGCGATCGTTCCGGTTTCTGCCGCGTATTGCATCGCCTGCGTTTGTGTTTCGGCCTTACTGTCCGTAGTCGTACTCGTACGCAGGTAAGTGCTGGAAGGATCGTAGGTATTCTGTACCGTGGTGGTCAACACGGTGCTGCCGGCATATTCTTTGGTCAATGCCTGCGTCAGTTCGGTATGCGCAATCGTCATGCGATAATTGTCGACTGCATAGTATTTACCAGGGAAATCAACACCCGAAGCGATCGCCCCTACTTTCAGGCTGCGGGCCGCGGCGGTGGTATCCTGCTTGTAAGTGGTATTGTACGTATTGATGGTCTCACGCTGCAATACGCCCGACGCATCTTTTGTCTTTTCCGTCATTAACATACCCGTCAATTGCGGATAGTCGTACAAAGGAATATAAGGGAATTTACCAGGGTACACGTCATCATAGATGTCATCATAAGTCCTTTCGATGCTTCCCGCATTCGTCAGTTTCTCCGTTACTTTTTTATAAATAAGCGGTGCGCCGCCACTGTAGTTGAGTGTATAAGTGGGGCTGCTGCTGCGGTGTATTTTTTTGGTAATAAGATCATGCCCCAAGTTCGTGGCCATGTTCACCGTTGTTCGGTAATATCCGTAGTTAGGTACAAGGCTCAGCGACGCAGAGGAACGTCCGTCAGTATTGTTATAATCATATTCCTTACTGGTGATATTACCCATCCCATCGTCCATCAATACTTTTTTGATGCGCAGACCGCCCACCAGCTTATCTTTTGGAGTTGTTTTATACTTTGCGTAGGCTACTGCTTTGAAGGGATATTCAAATGCACAGGTAGCACCCGCGTCGTACACCAGTTTAATTTGGTAATCGCCGCCCGTCAGCGGCATGGTCAGCGTTGCAATATAGCCGTTCAGGAAGTGATTGTATTGCGCCTGCACTTCTTCATAATATAAGCTTGCGCCCTGGGTGATCTCAAAGGTGACCGTGGTCACATCCTGCATCTCTCCAAAACAGGTAGGAGGATTTGGTGTGTTACGAGGGCCGAGTTCAACGGTCTGGAAAAATATCTCTACGCCCTCTTCCGTTCTTCCCGGCATCAGCAATTGGATGTTGGTGTTAAAGTCTGCCAGGTTCCATTGCAGTGTGGACGAAGTAGCTTCATTCTCATAGTAGTTTAACGAAGAGAATGCCTGGTTGTTCTCGTATTCAAAACTGTTGCTACCTCCGGTGGGGTAAATGATTTTTTCCAACACGGCCGCCTTCGTATACACAGGATCAGGGCTCAGGTCACCGCCACTCAGCCAACGGCCATAGCCGGGATTAACGCCCCACTCCTCATCTTCCAAACGAATCCTTGGAATGCCACCACCATTCGGCCGGCTGGGCGAAATATTATATCCCCAGAAATCGGTAAGTTTTGAATCGCGCAGGTTCAATTGGAGGGGATTGTATTCAAATACGGTGGGGCGTGAGATCACCCCGTCATTGGAGATTTCTTTGATGGAATCCAGGCGAAGACGCTTGTTATAATCATTGGCAGAAGAGCTGCCGAAAAGTGAGGTACCGGTAGAGAGGAAATAACTATAACTGAATAATGTCTTTTTTACCACATCCTGGTACATATTTTTAACCGTCAGCCCCGTTAACGCACTGCTGTTGGTAAGATCTTCGCGTGGGAAATTATAATCGAATGTAACGATCGAACTGTCGGGCAACCTGATTTTGCTCACCGCCCCTTCTTCCGTAATTTGAATATAGGTATGGCTGCGAGACTGGTCATTAACCGTAAAATCGGTGCTGATAAAATAGTCCGCCTCGTTTCTTTTGGTGATGCCGAAAGTCTGGCTCTCATTAAAACCCGTTTCATAGGTGATGCCCGGAGTCGTAGGCGTAGCGGCATATTCAAACGTGATCTCATCATTGGTTTCCGGATCTTTTATAGACGTGATCAGCCAGCTCGAAGGAAGGGTTACAGAACCGGGAGTAACAGCCTGAGAGGTAGAATAAGTGGTTGCGTGCTGCACTTCCTTTTTGGCAAACGTGTAGACGATACCAATATCAGAAGTAACCGTAAATGAGTTGATGCGGCCGTTAGTACCATCAAGCAAATAGGTAATCTTGTTATTATTTTTCTCCAGTTGCACCACGTCGCCATTTTTGTTGATCACAAAACGGCCGGATCCGCCAGGAAATGAATAGCTGAACAAATCTAATTCGCCATCGACTACACCTTCGGAAATATCGCGAACAAGATCTGAATAAGGTGAATTATAAAGAGAAATTGCTTCACTTGGATTCTGGGCAGCCCAGTACCCGGTGACGTAAGCAGGCATAGCTACATAACCACCATTATAAAGCGTCGTCACCAGCAACGGAAGTGCGGCAGTATACAAACTACCTTTTACAATCAGGTCATCCGGCAACCCCCTCACCGTACGCGATACACGGCCAATGCCACTCAAAGCCCAGCCCAGCCCCGTGTTCGGCGCCATGTCTTCTACTTTGTGGCCACCCGCATGATAACTCAATCCCAGGGCCAGCGACAGTTTGTTCCGTTTCCAGCTCCACAGCGGATAAGAAATCTGCGGCACACCTGTGGAATAATCCACCGGGATCGTTCCAAACTTGTCAATGACCGCGGAATTGGGGGTGGAAGGAATCACATTGTTCAATGCCTGGTTGAGCTCTTCTGAGGTTTGCGCAGAAGCCCCAAGGCTCCACCATAAACAGGCAGCTACTAATAATCTTCTCATCTTGGTTTTTATTAAAACTCCACCGGTGGTGATACCGGCTTCGTGGTTCGCTTAAAAATTATATCCTACCCTGAACAGGAACTGCTGCGTTCGCGGTACCTGCCGGTAGCTTAAGAAATCCCACAATAACTTTATGCTGGTTTTCTTGAATACTTTGCTTTGAAGGGAAACGACCTTGCTCACACCGATCAGCCCGCTCTGCTGCCAGGCATTTCTCCCCTGCAACTCTTCCCATCTTTTAAATTCCGCGCGGTGATGCTGTTCGTAGCCGCCCGAGAGCCAGAAGCTGCCTTTCAATTTCACGTCCACAAAAGTTCTGAACCCGATTCCCTGGTGGCTGATGCGGATCTTGCGGATGCCTTCATGTCCCCAGCCCATGCTGTAATCCATGCCGATGCCCACAATACTTTTGTCGTTGAGTTTGTAACCGACCGATAAGCCCAGATCAGTACTGGTGGGTAAATAACCATTACCCTTGCGGCTCTGCACCTGCGTGCTGTATTCAAGCCTTTGAAAGAATGATTTATTCTTCTGGTTGTTGGGTTTAAAACCTTCCGGCATTTCCACATCCCCATTACCACCGGCTTTGTTGATCTTATCTTTTAAGGAGTTGAGTTGCGATTGCGCCTGTTGCAGGTTGTTGCGGAACTGCTCTCTTGCGGCAGGACCACCCGCTGCCAGTTGATTTTCGATGAGGTTGTTGATCTCTGTCCTGGTCTGCAAACCCACCAGGGACGCGGCATTGCCATCTTGTCCCGGTGTGCGGAACAAAGAAGCCAGCATACTGTTGCGCTTCATGAAGTCGCGGAACACGCGTGTCTTGCTCAGCATTTCCAGTGCTTTCTTCTCTGCCTTCTTATGGTCTTTTAATAACTCCTTGTATTCGGCAACCTGTGATTGGTAATAATAAACCTGTTTGTTGAGTTGTTTGAGTTCTTTGGCCCAGCCCATTTTCAGCAACTGCTCTTTCAGTTGCGCGCGGCGTTCTTTGATGAACTGCTGCACCGATTCCGCCTGCGCAAAACTTTGCTGCAGTCCTTTTACTTTGTCCAATGATTGCGTTACATCTTTGGCAATCCCGTTTTGTTGCAGGAACTGCAGGCTGGTGGCCATGGTATCGATGGACGCATTGTAAGAACCGGATTGTATGTTGGAGAGTTTGTCGCGGAGGCCATCGTATTTGGCCTTGGTATCACCGAAGAGTTCGGCGGCTTTGGCAGAGTCTTTGCGCGCAAGTTTGCGGCGCATTCTTTCTTCCTGCTTTTGCAGGGAAGACAAAAGTTTATCCGTTTTTTTATCGAGTTGTTTTTCGATGGATGCAGCTTTGGCGCCGATCTTATCAACGTAAGAAGCTGGTACCTTTTCAGGTGCCAACGTATCGTGTTGGGCAAATACTATTGCTGGCACCAGCAATAGCACTAATAGCAGGTGGCGCATCGGTGGATGGACGGTTGGTTGGTTTGGACTGCATGCTCAGCGATGGCTCAGGTCGCCGGACATGGTTTATTCTTCTCAAATGCAAAACTCGGTTTTTTGCATAACAAATCCTGAACGACTTCCAAAGAAGTTTTCCACGAATAAATAAATTAACAAATAAGAAAAAAATTAAACGTGAAACAGATCCGACGACCCATGGCCGGCGTAAACGGGAACGTCAAAACCTGTACCCCACCGTCAATCCCATATTTTTATTACGGAATGTGCGCTCATCCCATGTGCCTTCTTCTTTGATGCTTCCGATATTGGGAATACCAGCTTCATAGTTAAATAACAAAATGAATTTCCTGTATTGTACACCCGCTCCTGCAGTCAAACCATAATCATTACGATCATAACCGTATCGGTGATCGCCAAAGGAGAAAGTAGCTATTTTTCTATCCGGAATATCTGCTTCACTTACCGTCGTTTCCTTGCGTACGATGTTGCCCGCTATTCCATAAGCTACATATCCCCCACCGTTTACATGCACAGTCCAGTTTTTAGCGACAGGAATTTCATACCCGATTTTCACCGGCAATTGCAGATAGACAAGATTGGTGGTGCGTTCCCAGTAGGTAACCGCATAAAGGCCGCCGATCCATTGCTCGGCATCTCTGTGTCTTACGCCTTTTGCTGTCAGTAAAAGCCCGCTCTCCAGATAAAATCCACCAACCACTTGGTAATGGACCGTTGCACCGAATTGGTATCCCCATTTATTTTCTTTCGTACCATCCAGGTAACTGACGGTTTCAGTTCCGTTAGATAAATTGGCACCGGCGTTTACGCCAAAAGTCAGCGGCAATTTTTGCGCGGAAGTAAAGAGACTAAGCAGCAGCAAAACAGGAAGAAGCATCGTTTTCATCGCTACAGGTTTGTTTGATTGCCAGCCTGACAACTTTTTTGAACGATCCGCGCGAGTTGGAATATTTTTTTTTCTTGAAGCGTGAAAAATTCACAAGTCAAAACTGTAATGAAGACAATTTTCACGCAGACGCTTAAGGAGCAAAGACCTAGAGAACAACTTTATTTCTGGTTGGCTCCTTTTACTTAGAACTTATAACGGCTGTTTAACTTACTACTTAATAGCCTTGAGCAAGGCCTTCTGCTGCGCCTTTGTCGCTTTCTGTTTATTACGTTTGAGATTATACGCCACGGCTATACGCACGTTACGCGTGCGGGTCTGCGAGTAACTGTCTACCTGGAAATTTTTTCCATACGTCACTGTATTGAACTCCTGCTGCGCAAAGATGTCGATCATGCTCAGCGTTACCGTCAGTTGTTTGTTGAGCCATTTGGTCATCAGGCCAAGGTTCTGCTTGATGTTGCTCGATGAGCGGCCCTGCGCATTGGCAATGGAGTTATACCGGATATTCCCTTCCAGCGTGATGCGGTCGGTGAAAATATAATTGAAGTTGAGACTGCTGTAAAATGTGCCGCCATTGCGATAGCGGTTGTTGAGCCGGTCATATTCACTGTACACATTGTAGGAATAACCCGAACTCGCATTCATGCGCAGCTTTTTTGAAAAAGTGTATCCACCAAATATGCTTGCCTCGTATTCCTTGCGATCGGTGATATTCTGATAAGTGATCTGCGTTTTGTCGCCGGGAATCAATGTCCTGATCGACTGAATGATATCCTTTACCAGGTTGTATCCTGCTGATACGTTTACATAATATTTTCCTTTATACAATCCCACATTCCAGTCAAAGTTATCAGCCAACTGCGGCAACAATACGGGATTGCCAAAACGTAAATTATACGGATCGTTGTAGTCGATACTTGGATTCAGTTGTCCGATACCGGGGCGGCGGATGCTTTTGCGGTAAATGATAGAACTGCTCCAACCACTTGCCAGCCATTCCTTCCGCAGGGTGAAATTGGGCAATACATTCCAGTAGTTGTTGGCATAGTCCTCCGCTATTTCTTTGAAAGCAAAAGAGATCCTTGTGTTCTCTGCCTGCGCACCGCCCACGATGCGCCACTTGCGCGGCAGATCGATGGTGAATGCGGCCCGCGCTGTATGTACGTCCTGGTAAAACCAAAAGTCATTACTTAATAAGGGATTGTTGAAATAGTCGCCACTGCCATTGCGCAGCACATCTGTATTCAAAATATTATGAAATCCTGAACGGCTGCTTGAGGCGCCGGTGCTCAATGTCAGCCATTTTTTCAGCGGTTTGGTATAATCCAGCCGCAGCGTCCAGGTGCGGTTAGTATTGTTTGTTTTCTGGCGCTGTGTACTATCCAGCCCGGTCGGCGATGCGTCCGGATTCAGGAATTGCTGAAAGAAGATGCGTTTGTTATCATAACTGCCGGTAGCAAAACTTCCGATAAAACGTAAGACTTCACGCACATCTTTGCCTTTGCGTGTGTAGGTTACCGAACCTGTTGGCGTAAGACTATTACCGGTAGTGGCATTGCTACGCGTGCTATAACGGTAGATATCATCAAACCGGTTGCGGTTGATGTATTCGGTTTCGCTGAGGTTGTCAAAGAGGTTGGCGTTGAACAAAGCCGTTACATTCAACAGGTTTCTTTTATTGAATTCATAATCCGCCGTGATACGCAGATTCGGGCGCAGACTTTTATTGACATAGTCGCCGCTGGTAGCGAGACTGTTTGTTGAGTCCGCATAAAAATTCTGCCGGAAGGAGGAATTATCACCCGTGATGCGGCTCGCGCCCGCTCCTGCGGTTAAATTTAAAATCAGTTTTTTTTCACGATACGAAATGTTGCCCGAGAGTGTCGCTTCGCCCCTGGTGCCGTAAGCCAGGTTGATGCGGCCGGTCAATCCCACGCGGCCCTTCTTGGTAACGATATTAATTACTCCTCCGCTTTCACTGGCATATTGCGGCGGCGGATTACTAAGCAGTTCAATTTTTTCAATCAGACCTCCGGGCATCGATTCCAGCAGATCACTCAGTTGTTCGGCAGTTAGATCCGTTGGTTTGTCATCGATCAGGATTTTGGGTTCTTTTCCTTTTAATAAAATGCGGCCGTTGGCATCGGTTGACACCAGCGGCATATTTTTCAATAATTCCGAGGTGCTTGATCCCGCACTCAGCGCCGACTCGCCTACATTATAAATAATGGCGCCGTCTTTTGCTTCAATCAATGGTTTTTCGGCATAAACGATCACTTCATTCATTTCGCCAACGGCTGGATACATCCGTACATCGCCCAGGTTGAAATCGAAACGGTCTTCACGGATATGAATGCTATCGATGCGAACGGTGCCCATGCCCACGGCCGAGAAGCGTATATTATAATAACCAAAACGGATATCGTTGATTTCAAATACGCCGTCTTTATCCGTCAGAAGTGATTTAGAGTGCAGGGAATCGTCGAGTGACAACAGATCGATGGTAACGGAAGGAATCCCTTTTCCGGACAAGGTGTCGATGACATTGCCGATGATAATACCGGTGATTTCTTTTTTGCCGGATTGGGCGCGGGTGGAAAGGGTAATAAACAATAACAGAAAAGCCAGCCAGTTTCTTCTCATGCCGCAAAAATAGCAGAATGAAGCATTAGGAACTGATTAGAACCCTTATTTTATCTGACCTCTACACCGCAGAAAACCGCAAGATAATTCAAAATTAAAAAGTCAAAAATCCGCCTCGTTTCAGCGAAAGGTATTTTTCACGCAAAGATGCATAAGAAGCGAAGGCGCAAAGGCTTCTATCCGTTACTTTTTTGACTTTTGAATTTTGACTTTTGACTTTGCCCTCCCTGCCATCCTGTCACTTTTCCCTTCTTTTCGCTATCTTTGCCTTCTTTTCAATTTTCATAAGTATGCTCGATTCAGGGATCAATAAAGTACACGATGAAACGCGGCAGGGTGAGGCATTTGCTCCCTTTGCCCTCGACCCCAATCAATATTCGAAACGTTTCTATATTGAAAGCTACGGGTGCCAGATGAATTTTGCGGACAGCGAGATCGTAGCGTCTATTCTCAACCAGCAGGGTTTTGGTGCCACGCGCAATGTGGAAGAAGCGGATCTCATTTTCGTGAACACCTGCTCCATCCGCGAAAAGGCAGAACAGACCGTTCGCAAACGCCTGCACGATTTCCGCCGTATCAAAGAAGAGAAGCCCGGCCTGCTCGTAGGCGTACTGGGTTGTATGGCCGAGCGCCTGAAAGCTAAATTCCTCGAGGAAGAAAAACTCGTGGACATGGTGGTGGGCCCGGACGCTTACCGTTCGCTTCCCGCACTTGTGGAAGAAGCCGGCAGCGGAAGCCGCGCCATCAATGTGTTGCTGAGCCGCGACGAAACCTATGCCGATATTTCTCCCGTGCGTCTCGACAGCAACGGCGTTACCGCTTTTGTCAGCATCATGCGCGGTTGTAATAATATGTGTTCGTTCTGCGTAGTACCGTTTACCCGTGGTCGCGAACGCAGCCGCGACGCAGGCAGCATCCTCCGCGAATGTACAGACCTGTTTCAGCAAGGTTACCGCGAAGTGACGCTGCTTGGACAAAACGTGGACAGCTATCATTTTAATGATGATATCCATACCGCGCCCGTAACCTTTGCCAACCTGCTGGAAAGCATTGCACAGATCTCTCCCCTGTTGCGCGTGCGTTTCTCTACTTCGCATCCGAAAGATATTACAGACGATGTGCTGCACACCATGGCGCGTTACGACAATATTTGTAAATACATTCACCTGCCGGTGCAAAGCGGCTCCACCCGTATCCTGCAGATGATGAACCGCACATATACCCGCGAATGGTATATGGCCAAAGTCGACCGCATCCGCGAGATCGTGCCCGACTGCAGCATCAGCGCAGATATCATCACCGGCTTTTGCACGGAAACGGAAGAAGATCATGCCGATACACTCAGCATCATGGAGTATGCAGGTTATGATTATTCTTATATGTTCTTTTACAGCGAACGTCCGGGTACACTGGCGGCACGCCGTTATAAAGATGATATTCCCGAAGACGTGAAGAAGCGAAGGTTGAGTGAGGTGATTGCCATGCAAAACAAGTTGTCACGCGAGCGCAACCGCTTCGATATCGGGCAGACCTACAAAGTGCTGATCGAAGGCGAAAGCAAAAAAAGTAAAGACGACTGGATGGGTCGCAACTCCCAGAATAAAGTAGTAGTGTTTCCCAAAGGTGACCAGCCCCGTGTAAAAGGCGATTATGTGTGGGTGAAAGTGAACGAATGCACGCAGGGAACGTTATTAGGAGAAATTGCAGTAGAACAGCCTGATGAACAGGCATTGGTTACTGCCTAACCAACAAGTAATGGATATTCAAAGTATAAAAAACCGTTTTGGGATCATCGGCAACTCGCCGGCGCTGAACTATGCGCTGCAGGTGGCCGTGCAGGTAGCTGCGACCGACCTCACGGTGTTGATCATGGGCGAAAGTGGTGTAGGTAAAGAAGCCTTCTCCAGTATCATCCATGCCCTGTCATCAAGAAAACACAATGCCTTCATTGCCGTTAACTGCGGCGCAATCCCAGAAGGCACCATCGACTCAGAATTATTCGGTCACGAAAAAGGTTCGTTTACCGGCGCCGTCGATGCACGCAAAGGTTATTTCGAAACAGTGAACGGCGGTACTATTTTCCTGGATGAGATCGGGGAAATGCCGCTCGGCACACAGGCGCGTTTGCTGCGTGTACTCGAAGCCGGTGAATACATCCGCGTGGGTTCCTCCAAAACACAAAAAACGGATGTACGCGTTATTGCCGCTACCAACAAAGACCTGCTTCAATTGGTACAACAAGGCAAATTCCGCGAAGACCTCTACTATCGCCTGAGCACGGTGCCTATCCGCGTGCCGGCATTGCATGACCGCACCGAAGATATTCACCTGCTGTTCCGCAAATTCACCGCAGACTTCGCCGATAAATACAAGACCTCCTCGGTACAACTGGACGACGAAGCAAAAAACCTGTTAATTAACTATCCGTGGCCCGGTAATGTGCGCGAATTGAAGAATATTGCCGAACAGATCTCCGTGCTGGCACAGGATAAACTGATCACCGCAAGAGAACTCTCGAAATACCTTCAACCCTATTCCAGCAATCGCCTGCCTGTACTCGCACACCAGAACGGAAGTGCGCCGGGACAAGACTTTGCGAATGAACGGGAGATCCTTTACAAGCTCTTTTTCGATATGAAAAAAGACGTGACGGAATTGAAACGTATGTTCCTGGATGTATTGCAAAACCCCTCGCTGGCCACACAGAATCCTGCCTTCATCAATGAACTGAAGGAACTGAAAAACCACGAAAGCTTTGCCCCGGTTCCGTCTGTTGGTGTACAACCCGTATTGCAACCAACGCATCATCAGCCGATGATACTGGACAACGACATTCATGATCATGTGGAAGTGGAAGAAAGTCTCAACATCATGGACAAGGAAAAAGAACTGATCATAAAAGCATTGAAAAAACACCGCGGCAAACGCAAAGATGCGGCACTCGACCTGGGCATCAGCGAAAGAACCCTTTACCGCAAACTAAAAGAATACGACATCGAGGAGTAATCCTTCTGAAAATAATCTGCATGTTGTCATTATCGCGTTTAGCAAAAAAAATAAATACGGGCCTGCTCCTTTTACTGGCTATGGCTATTTTCGCCGGCTGTAAGGTGTACAAATTTGTGGACGTTGCCATTCCTAAGGATATCAAAACGATAAAGATCAACTTTATCGAGAACAAAGCGCCTTACATCAACCCGCAACTCAGTCAGCGCGTAACGGACCGTCTGCGTCAGAAAATATTGAGCCAGACGCGGCTTAACCAGACGAATGCTGACAATGCAGACTGGGAAGTAAGCGGTGAAATCCGCGACTATTCCTTCAGTACGTCTGGTATCTCCAATCAGCAAACGACCAACTCGCGTATTACGGTCAGCATACACATTACCGTGTATGATCACAAAGCCGGCAAGCCGACGGAATATGATGTCAGCCGCAACTTTGAATTTGATTCAAAACTGTCGCTGCAACAAGCCGAAGCGGCACTGGCCGACAACATGATCCGTGACCTCACAGACGATATCTTCAACCGCATCTTTTCAAACTGGTAGGTAGTTTATTATTAACTTGCGCCCATGAATCAAGCTGTCAACGACATAGCTGCCATATTGCTTCAGAAGGAGTTGAAAGATGCAGACGAAACGCAACTTCGCCGTCTCGCAGAAGAGCATCCGTACTTTGCAGCCGCACAGTTGTTGCTGGCAGCAAAGCTTCAGCAAAATGACGATGCACAATTTGGTGCCCAATTACAAAAGACCTTTCTCTATGTGCAGCCGCCGCTGCGTTTGCAACATTTATTATACAATACAGGCGATGCTGATGTGGAAGAAAAAGCGGGAACGGAAATCATCGCTTCAGTTATAGAAAAAGAAGCGCCTGCGGTTGACATCCCTGTTCCGCTTGTTGAAACTACCGGTCCTGCTGTTAGTGAAACAGCAGAGGAAGTGCCCGTAGCCGATGCCGGCAGTAAAACAATTTTACCGGAAGAATTACCTGAACAACCTGCAGCTCCTTCATTGGAAGAAACCGAACTGGTGATCGATCAGACGCCACCGGCCATGGAAACAGAATACGAAGAAGAGCCGCTGCCGGAAGGTGCAGAAGATGATATGCCGGCAAGACCCATTCCCGGTTTAAAGATCGAACCCATCGATCCGGCAAAAGCAGAACTCAACTTCACGCCTTATCATACAGTCGATTACTTCGCATCACTGGGAATCCGCATGCGGGAAGAAGAAAAACCCTCCGATAGTTTCGGCCGTCAACTGAAAAGTTTTACGGAATGGATTAAGGTGATGCGCAAGCTGCCCACAAGCGAGTTAAATGCCCGCACCGATGCCGTAGCCGAGAAAAAAGTGGAAATCCTGGCCAATGATTCGGTGACCGGAGAACAGGCTGAAACAGAGGCGATGGCGGAAGTTTGGGAAAAACAAGGCAATATTACCCGTGCTGTGGCGCTCTACCAGAAATTAAGTTTGCAAGATCCCGCCAAAAGCGCTTATTTTGCGTCCAAAATCGAAGAACTAAAGAAAAAGAACTAATATGACATTTCTGTTTGTGATCCTGATTGTAATTGCGACGGTGGTGCTGAGCCTGATCGTACTGGTACAAAACCCCAAAGGTGGTGGCCTGGCCGGCACATTCGGTGGCATCAGCAACCAGTTCATGGGTGTTAAACAAACCAACGACGTGCTGGAAAAAGGTACCTGGATTTTCTCTGGTATCATTGGTGCACTCTGCCTGCTGTCTTCCCTGTTCATTTCAGGCGGTAGCGGTCCCAACACTTCTACTATCGACAACGTTGGTGGCAAAGCAGCTCCTGTACAGCAGACAGCTCCCGCTCCGGTAACACCTAGTCAGCCTGCTGCACCAGCTCCGCAGCCATAAGTTTTCAACTATCTTATTCTGAATAGATTAAACCCTGTCGAAAGACGGGGTTTTTTATTATTTTGAGGTTGATTTCCATAAGGTCTGGCATGATGTTTTGACGCTTCAGGCCGGCATTATCCCCCATTTTATGCGTATAAGAAAAATTCTGTTGCTGCTCCTCCTGCTGGTTTTGCTGATTGGCGGTTTTGCAGCTTATAAAATAATCGGACCCGCTACCCGCAAACCGGCCGATGGCTTCCTGTATATTCCCACAGGTTCCACTATGGCCGATGTTAAGCGTTTACTCGTTGAACAGAAAGTGGTGAGCAGCACCTACTGGTTCTCCTTAACCGCACGCGCTGTGGGTTACGACCGTGTAAAGCCGGGAAAATATGCCGTGCCGTCCGGTACCAGCATGCTCACCCTGGTACGCAAACTCAACAACGGCCGGCAAAGCCCCGTTGAATTTGTGATCACCAAACTCCGCACAAAAGAATCATTGGCGGGAAAAGTGGGCCGGCAATTCGAATGCGATTCCCTAGCCTTTATCAATTTCATCAACAGCCCCGACTCGCTCAGCCGCTTCAATCTCGATACCAATACCGTAATGGCGGCCGTGATGCCTTACAATTATGAATTGAAATGGACAACAACGCCGGGGCACATCATGGAGCAGTTTGAGGCTGCTTATAAACGTTTCTGGACGGATGAACGCAAAGCCAAAGCAACGGACCAGGGATTGAGCCCGATGCAAGTGATGATCCTCGCATCGATCGTGGAAGAAGAAAGCAACGATGCCGAAGACAGATTGAAAATTGCCAGCACCTATATCAACCGTTACAAAAAAGGCATGTTGCTGCAGGCTGATCCTACGGTGAAATTCGCATTGAAAGATTTCGCACTGCGTCGCATTTTATTTGGGCATCTGAAAGCGGTTTCACCTTATAATACTTACCTGAACAAAGGCTTGCCGCCCGGTCCGATTTGTACGCCATCGCAGCAGGCAATTGAATCGGTGCTCAACGCTCCTAAAACGGAATACATTTACTTTGTTGCCAGCGCCAAATTTGACGGTTCGCATATCTTCACCACCAATTACGAAGACCACATGAAGTATGCGAGAGAATTCCAGGCAGAACTAACACGCCGGCAGAACGCCCGCAAAAACGCACCCTAAACATTTCTTAATCTATTGCCCCTGTTCAAAAATATCCGACACAGTATTGCCACATCGGCTCCCGTAAACTTTGTGGTGAACCGCAGCAAAAAAACATCGCTGCCGGGCTTCAGGCGTATACCTATTTATGATGTAGTGGAGTTTTTCTTCAAGCAGATCCGCACGGCGGGCATGCTCGAGCGTGCTTCGGCCATTGCGTTCAATTTTGTCATGGCCATCCCTCCCGCCATCATCTTTTTGTTTACACTCATTCCCTACATTCCCATCAACCGGCAATTTGAATTCGCTTTGTATGGTTTGATCCGCGATATTATTCCCGGGGAAAATAACAACGGCGCCATCATTGCCTTCCTGAGAGACTTCATCAACAACCCACGTAATGGTCTGCTGTCATTGGGTTTTCTATTATCGCTTTTCTTCTCGTCCAATGCGATGATGGGCATTATGCGTTCGTTTGATAAAAACTATCCGGGTTTCCGCAAGCGGAAGGGCCTGCAGAAACGCGGCACGGCCCTGCGGATGACATTGGTCTTATTCGTGTTGTTCTTTATTTGTATTGCCTTATTGGTGTTGCAGGGAGCGGTATTGAAATGGCTGGGGGTGGCCAGGGCCGATATCCGTGCACTGATCAATAATGTGCGGTGGATCTTCATTGCCCTGTTGTTCTTTGCCTGCATTTCCTATATCTACCGAACGGCGCCGGCCGTACATAAAAAGTGGCGGTTTATCAATCCCGGCTCTATTCTTGCTGCCTTCCTGATGATCCTGTTTACACTGGGATTTTCGTGGTGGGTCAACAATTTCGGCAACTATAACAAGCTCTACGGATCTATCGGAACTATCCTGATCCTCATGCTGTTAATCTTTTTCAACTCCCTGGTGCTCCTGGTCGGATTTGAGCTGAATGTGAGCATCAGTTCGCTGAAAAGAATTGCAGATGAGCGGAAAAATAATGAGGCGGATGGTCAGGTAAGCTCCTCCTGATTTCGGATATTTACAACTCAACCTAAAAACAGACCTTTTATGAAAAAGATGCTTTTGCCGCTCCTGGTACTGGGAGCCACTCTGGGTTTTGCATTCCGTCCTGCGGCAATCGACCCGCTGCCGATCGGTGCTGTCATGCCTAAAGCTGATGTAAAACTGACCGCGATATATGGTAGTGATGGTACGCTGGCCGATGCCCGCAAAGAAAACGGCCTGCTGGTGATCTTCAGTTGCAATACCTGTCCTTATGTGATCAAAAATCAGTCGCGCAACAATGAAGCGGCTGCTTTTGCTGAGTCAAAAGGTATTGGTGTGATCATACTCAACTCCAACGAAGCCCAGCGCGAAGGCGCCGACTCTCCCAAAGAGATGAAGAAGTATGCGGCCGCACAACAATACAAATGGACTTATGCCATCGATAAAAATGCAGAGATCGCCGATGCGTTCGGTGCCACCCGCACACCGGAAGTATACCTGTTCGACAAGAATAATAAACTGGTTTATCACGGAGCCATTGACGACAATCCTTCTGATGCGGCAGCGGTTACCCGTAACCACCTCAAAGAAGCTATCAATGATCTCACAAGCGGACGTGAAGTGACGGTGAAGACGTCGAAGTCTGTCGGCTGTTCGATCAAACGCGCTAAATAATCATAGCAAACTGCTCGTTTCAAGGTCCTCCTGCCAACCGCAGGGGGATTTTTTTTTATTTCTTTTATGGAAAAATAAATCCCGTGCGTCTAGTGCTTATTACCTCACGCTAAAACCGGGCTTATGAAGAGTAGTACATTCCACCTCATCTTTATCGGATTTCTCGCGCTCGCAGGTTATTCACTGGGCTGGGCTATCCGTCAGAACAGCATTATCGGCATGGTATCGTCAGGCATCAGCCTGTCGGCCGGCGCCTGCTTCCTTTACCTGCGTACACGTATGGAAAGGGAGTTGAAGAAAGCTGGTAACGAGGCGCGCGACACGGGTTACTGACCCAGCATCATTTTCATTTCTTTTATTAATTGCGCTTCGCTGAGTTGTTCTTCGTGAAAGCGGCGGTAGTTGCGTGCGTTGTTGACAAACAAAGTGGCAGGAATAGCACCTGACCAATTGCTGTCCACTTTCGGACAGAAGTAATCTGCGTTTGTTTCATTCAGCCACACGACCGGCGCCGTAATTTTTCTTTTTTTCATGAAACGGCTGATGCCATCCGGATATTCATCCGGAAGATCGAGGCTTACGAGCAATAGCTGCACACTGTCTTTTTTGTGCGCCGCCACCTGCTGCTGGAAGTAAGGTATTTCTTCTATGCAGGGAATGCAGAAGGTTGCCCAGAAATTAACGATCAGCGGCGTGGTGCTTTCTTGTACAGTCTGCTCCAGATCGGTGATTTTGATCTTGCGGATGGATTGTGCCGAAGCGGATACCGATAGCAACAATAAACCGCATATGATTGATAAGTTCTTCATGAGCTGGTGAATAAGTGAATGGTGAATAGTGAATGGTGAATAGTGAATGCTACTTATAACTTAATACTTGCCTCTTACGCCTTACCCCGTTAAAACGGGCATCCTCTCGGCTTCACGCTCCACTCCTGCAGCAACTGTTGTTTCAGCTCGCTATGGAGATCGCTGCGGTTATAATGACCGGCGAGGTTTTTCTGCCGGAATGCCTCGTATAAAGATACGGCACAAGCTACACTGATATTCAGTGAACTGATGATGCCCATTTGCGGGATCAGGAAATTTCCATCGGCAATGGCTCTTATTTCATCACTCACGCCGGTATGTTCGTTGCCGAATACCAGCGCCACACTTTCCGTCAGGTTCATGTCGTATAAGGAAACTGCATCATCTGCCAGATGCGTGGTATAAACGCGGCTGTAGCGGCTGCGCACGGCTTTAAAACAGGCCTCCGTGTCTTCAAACTGATGCACGGTGAGCCATTTTGCCGCGCCGGATGAACTCCTTGGCCCGAACTTCGGATGACGCGGAATCCGCGTATTGAGGATAAAGATATCCTGTATTCCCACCGCATCGCAGGTACGCATGACCGCTGAAATATTATGCGGGTCAAATACATTTTCCAGCACTACTGTCAGATCAAACTGGCGGCTCGACAGCACACGGCTTAATTTTTGTTTTCTTTCTGGCGTCATCTCCTGTATTAAATGACAAAGTTAAGGCAAGCCTGCCTTATTTTTGAACCGGAGAAGGCTGTAGGTTTTAGGTTAGAAAGCCCTACTGACCATTCACTATTCACCATTCACTATTCACTTATTCACGTATGAAAAGAATACTTCGGAAAATAGTAAAGATCACGGGCATTTCCATCGGTGTGCTCCTGGTGCTGTTGTTCACGCTGCCGCTGATCTTTAAAAACAAGATCATTGCTTTGGTTAAAAAAGAGATCAACAAGAACCTCGAAGCCGTCGTGGATTTCAAGGATGTGGACATATCTTTTTTCCGGCGATTTCCGCGCGTATCGGTACGGCTGGAAGATGTGTATGTAGCCGGTAAGGCAGATTTTGCCAAAGACACGCTGATTGCCGCCCGCGGTATTGATGCAGCGGTTAACCTCTGGAGTTTTGTGAAGGGTGATGAGATGAAAATCTACAGCGTTGACCTTAAATCGCCACGCATCCGCGCGCTCGTGAATGAAAATGGAAAAGCAAACTGGGACATCGTAAAAGCAGATACCACCACCCAAACACCCGATACAGATACCAGTGCCTCCTCCTTCAACCTCAAGCTGAATCATTACAGCATCTCCGACGGATACATTTACTACAACGATCAGCCCGGCGGACTATCCGCCGAGATTACAGGGTTGAATCATGAAGGCAGCGGCGACTTTACCCAGGATATGTTTACGTTATCGACCGGCACAAAAGCTGATGCCGTCAGTTTCACCTCCGGTGGCGTGCCCTACCTGGTGCAAACCCGTACCGTCATCGATGCCGATGTGGCCATCGATAATAAAAACAGTAAGTATACTTTCAAGACGGATGATATTGAACTCAATAACCTGAAGCTGTCTGCCGGCGGGTTCTTTCAGTTGATAAACGACAGCACCTACGGCATGGACATCACCTTCAAAACGCCGTCCAATGATTTTAAAGACATTCTTTCACTGATACCGGCTATTTATAAAACCGATTTTGACAAACTCAAAACAGAAGGCAAAGCCGCCTTGGAGGGATTTGTGAAAGGAACCTACAGCCCGCAGCAGATGCCTGCCTACGACGTGAAACTCCAGGTCGATAATGGATTTTTCCAATACCCCGATCTTCCCAAGCCCGTGCGCAATATCCAGATCAACCTGCAGGCCAGCAACCCCGACGGCCAGCCGGACAACATGGTGATCAATCTTTCCAAAGGCCATTTGGAAATGGATAAAGAACCTTTCGATTTTAAATTTTTGTTCCGCCAACCCGAAACACAGCAATACATCGATGCCGTTGCCAAAGGCAAACTGGATTTGGCACAGGTGAGCCAGTTTGTTAAACTGGAAGACATGAAATTAGCCGGTCTGGTATGGGCTGATATATTTGCCAAAGGCAGCCTGAAAAGCCTTCAGCAGCAACAGGGCGATTTTGCTGCAGGAGGATTTCTCGATGTACGTAACCTGTTTTATTCCTCCGCGGCTTTCCCCGCTCCCATTCAGAATGGCAATATGAAAATTGACATCACCAATACAGGTGGTGTGGCAGACAACACAACCGTGTCTATCCCATCCGGTCACGTGGAAGTGGGCAAAGATCCGGTCGACTTTTCGCTGCAGGTTAGCAAGCCGATGTCGGTACTCAATTTCAGTGGCCAGGCAAAAGGAAGTTTTGTACTCGACCATGTGAAACAATTTGTGACGCTCGAACCCGGGACTTCACTGAGTGGTTTGTTGCAGGCCGATGTAAAATTTGCCGGTAATAAAGCCGCCATCGACCGCGGCGCATACGACCAGATCAACCTCGGCGGCACCGCAAATGTCAGCAACCTGAAATATGCTGCCCCCGATTATCCGGGAGGCGTACAAGTGCCCGTACTCAAAGCCACGTTCAATCCGCATACAGTATCGATCGATCAATTCAATGCCTCTTATCTGCAATCCAATTTTAACGGAGCCGGTACGGTCGAGAACCCGATTGGTTATGCGCTCCGCGATGAACCGCTGAAAGGATCGCTGTCGGTAGCAGTCGACAAAATGAACCTCAACAAATGGATGGGCACCAGTGAGGCCGCTGCTCCTGCGAAAGACGAAAAAGCACAACCTGCTGCATCATCATCAGAGCCGTTCCTCGTGCCATCCAACCTCAATCTTACCCTGAATGCAAAGGCCGGAGAAGTGATCTACGACAAAGTCACTTACAGCAACATCAGCGGTACAGTGGCGCTTGCCGATCAGACGGTGCGGTTACAAAACCTGCAGGCAAATGCATTGGAAGGAAACATTATTATAAATGGCTCCTACTCTACCAAAGTTGACAAAAAAGAGCCGGATGTTACCCTTACCTACGATGTGAAAAATGTGGACATTCAGAAAGCTTTCCTGGCCTTCAACACGGTACAGAAACTCATGCCTATTGCGCAATTCATCGATGGCAAACTGAATTCACAACTGACGGTACGCGGTAATCTAGAAGGCAACATGATGCCTGATCTGGCAAGCCTTACCGGCAACGGTAACCTGCTGTTACTCGATGGTGTGCTCCGTAAATTTGCCCCGCTGGAAAAACTCGCCAGTACCTTACAGATCGATGAACTGAAATCTATCACGGTAAAAGACATCAAGAACTATATTGAATTTGCCAATGGCAAAGTATTGGTGAAACCATTCACCATAAAAGTAAAAGACATCGAACTGCAGATTGGTGGTACACACGGACTCGATCAGTCGATCGATTATATCGTCGGCTTAAAAGTACCGCGCAAATACATCGGCACGCAAGGCAATAACCTGATCAATGGCCTGGTGTCGCAGGCCAACAACACAGGCATTCCCGTGAAGCTCGGCGATATGGTGAGCTTAAATGTAAAAATGGGTGGCAGTTTGACCAACCCTACCATCAAAACCGATCTGAAAGAAGTAGCGGGCGATGCGGTTGCAGACCTGAAACAACAAGCAGCAGACTTTGCACAGGAAAAAATCGATGGTGCCAAAGCGCGCGCGAAAGATTCCCTGAATGCCGTGAAGAACCAGGTAGTCGACAACCTGAAAGACGAACTGAAGAACCAGTTGTTCGGCAAGGACACCGCGCGCAAAGGCGGCGTCGACAGCGCGAAGAAAAAGACCGAACAGACTTTGAAGAATACACTTAATGACCTGCTGAATAAGAAGAAAAAACCGGCACCTGCAGCGGCGGATACCATGAAGTGAGGAGGTTTAAAGTAATAAGTTATAAGTATTCACTAGTGTCCGGTATAATTTAATTGAAGTTCTTTGAAAGTCTTGGTAGTCGTGTGTTTCAAGCATTTTTAGGGCGGTGACGATTTGAAACTACTGATTTTCTAGTTTTATGAAAATCAGAGGCTTA